>ULKR01010454.1_pt1 | contig 15301 bp, 9 predicted proteins | sample 1951181 | NCBI WGS metagenome assembly ULKR01 (sample SAMEA4835503, study PRJEB28245) | human gut metagenome | biome: gut microbiome; material: fecal sample | place: Denmark | collected 2008 | reverse complement strand
TCCGCCCGATTCAGCCTCGCGAACAGATCCCGGCTATTTTTTGCCTGATGGGCAGTAACTTCGGCCTGATTGAAATTACGTGTGATCTGTTCGTCAAGTTCCGTGCGGTCAGTAATCACCAACACTCGGGAGTCGGGAATATTGCCCAGAATCCATTTCGCCAGCCAAATCATGAGCAGACTCTTGCCGCTGCCCTGCGTATGCCAGATAATCCCGCCTTCACGCCGCCGCAAATATTCCTGCGTCTTCCTGATCCCCCGGTATTGATGCGCGCGGGCCACCTTTTTGATCCCAGCGTCATAGACCACGAAATCATGGATAAATTCCAGCAGATGCTCCCGTGAGCACAGCTCCTGAAGGTGCTCGAGCAGATGGTTGACGGGCGTGTCTTTCTGATCGCGTTTCCATGTCAGATAATACTTGGGAGGCGTCAGCGTCGTCGCATAGCGCAGCCCCTCCGTCTCATTGGCGGCCATGACGAGCTGCACAGTGGAAAAAAAATGAGGAATCTCCCCTTCATACTGGTTCGTCAGATTCTGCCGAATCGCTTCATTCACGGTCACGCTTCCGCGTTTAAGTTCCAGCACGGCAAGGGCGATGCCATTAACGTACAGGACGACGTCCGGACGGCGCGTCGTCTTTCCATCAGCCCGGCGGACGCTTACCTCTTCCGCTATGGCAAAGTCGTTATTTTCCGGGTGAGTCCAGTCGATCAGGGGGAACGTGGCGTGAGACAGCCCCACTCCCCGATCAATTTCCACCCCGTAATACAGCAGGGAGTATATCGCCTTGTTCGTTTCGTAGAGGGAACAGGAAGGATTCGAAGCGGCACGTTTCAATTCCTGGATAATCTTGGGTGCATAGGTTGCACTTTCACCTCCGCGCCGCTCCAGCCACGAGCGCAAGCGCCCCTCCTCGATGGGGGACGTGCGAGCATTTTCCGGAGACGCCTTCCAGTTGCCCAGATACGTGTATTGCAGATGGTCCCGGAACAAGGCCACCACCTTGTTCTGTGTGACGCGTTCGGCTGCTCCGAGTTCGTTGTAGGTGTCGTCTTGCATGGAAGTGTCAAGGGAAAGAAGTTAGACCAGGCGGATGCGGCCCGTCAGCAGTTCCTGCATCATGCCGCGTTTCATGTAGTTGAGTTTCTCAAGTTCTGCTTCGAGGGTTTCGATTTCATCGTCTATGTCGGAAAGGACTTGGGCGATGGCTTTTTGTTCAGCATATGAAGGCAATTGCATCTGGATAGATGAAAGATTACTTTTGGAAATTTCTAAAAACGTTGAACCATATGATTTTTCCAACATTTTCGGTTTGAGAGAAGGAATAAGATAATAAATAAAGAGATAATATGCAGAAGAATTACAAATTAATGACTTAAATCCTTGATTTGTTGTTATTTCATGCTTTGCTATGCGAACATCTCCAACCGTCGCACGAGAACATAACAACAATGAGTTGATCGGTAGTAATACAGCCGATGAGTTTTTGAGACCACTATCTGTTATTGTTTTTTCTGTGCTCTCAATATAGCGCCCGGACGTACGTGTTATATCAGTGGGAGTACACCATAAAATAGTGCCATTCCAGAATGATTTTTCTGTTGTTTTTGGAGTTCCTCCACTAATAATATCCGAAATTTCTTCCAACTCTTTCACCTCCCAATCATCCGGAATATCTCCGATATCCGTATGCTTCCAGCCTTTGGTTTCATAGCCCGGGAGGCGGGCTCGCCCGGAAAGAAGCTCCTGCATGGTTCCCTGCTTGATGTCCCGCTTTTTGGCAATGAGTTCTTTCTGCGCTTCAATCAACGCATCCATGTCCGAAAGGACTTCGGCAATGGCTTTTTGTTCGGGAAGAGAGGGAAGCAATAAAGGTAAATGCGACATGATTTCCTGGCTCATGTTGGCCATAATTGTACCTGTCGCATTTTGGAGTAATTCTTTTTTTAGAAGATCGCTATGAAACCAAAAAGCAATGTATTCAGGGTTCTCTTTTTTGAATCGTAAGCGGATTCCATCAGAACCTAAAAATAATGCGCCATATTTTTTCTGAACAATAGCACTTCTATCTACTCCTCCTTTACGAGCAAAAACAATATCTCCTTCTTCCAATATAAATTGAGGTAAACGTTTGCATGTATACCTTCCGACAAAAGGTGTCTCTTCAAATATAAAAATGTATCCATCTCGAATCTCACGAACTGAGATGACAGGAATCCCATTAGACGTATACTCAGATGCTTTTAGCAAAGTGCCGAAAGGACCTGTTTGAATAGAAGCTTCATTAAGATTTTTTTTGTCTAGAATATAACAAAATTTCCAATCTTCAGGAATTATCCCAACTTCCGTTTTTTTGTACCCCTTGGGAATGCTATTCATGACTACCTCCCTCCCGTGTCAGCCCCATTTTTTGCAAATGAGCCGTTACTCGCTCCTTGAGTCCGGCAACCTTCTGTTCAATCTCCGGCAGCGGCGTTGCATAACGATCCGCCAGAGTCTTCAACTGCTGAGCAAATGCATGCATCACCCGTTCCACATTTTCGTGGATGCTGGAACGAAGAGAGTCCAGCCATTTTTTCTCCACGACAATCATTTTCCCTTCCTCTTCGGACAAGGCATCGCAAGCCTGCCGGGTCTGGATGCTCAGCTTCGTTTCAAGAGTTTTGATCTCTGCTTTCCATTCCTTGACGGTATTCTTTCGGTCAAGGAAATCCCGGAGGAATGACAGCTCTTCAGCTGCCAGCAGGTCGCCCTTGATTTCCCTGATTTCCCTGATGCGACTTTTAACAGCTGCCAGATCAACCTTTTCCCACTCAAAGAAAAAGCCGCCATCTCCCTGCTGTTCCTCTTCCTGAGAATCAAGCTCCGCCTCCATCTGTTCAACTTGCAGGCGCTTCTGATGAAGCTCCTCAACCTCGTTCGGGAAGAAATGCCGTTGCAGCAAGGCCTCCGGCAAAAGGGGGCTTTCCCATCCCGTGATTTTTTCTTTTCCCTTTCTGTCCGTTTTGATCAGACTGCTGGTCTTGAATATCCACCCTTCGGAAGCGATGAGGTAGACGTCATCGCGCATCGGTTCTTCCCAGTAGTCCATCAAACGCTGGTACACATCGTATTCATCCACCAGGAGCATGTCGTGGAAGAGAGCACGCAGCGAATCGCCCAGAGTGCGAATGAATTCCTTTGCATGCATACCCTCGTGAAGCGCCATCATGAGTTCACGGGACTGCTGCATCCAATGGGATAAACGGTCTTCCACCGCCGCACGAAACTTTTGAAACTCGGCACTTTCCAGAATAAATGACCGGATATTCCCGGACGGTATGCTCAACACGCTGTACCCGGCATGAACGGAAGGAGAGAACAATTGAGAACGCAATTGAGGGAAAACGTGCCAGTAATCACCCAGCTCTTGCAGATCGGCATCAGGAATTCCTCCGTTGAGGTGGGCAAAGAGATCCTGCCGCACTTCCCCGTCCGAAGAGTCGATATACCTGGGAAGATTCAAATTGCAATCGTTATCGTAAACCTCGGCCAGAGGCACCATGCGGGAATACCCTGGTATTTCCAGGCAATCATGGAAGACATCCATGACCTTCTGGATATCCTGCTCGCGCAGGCGGTTCTTGGCTCCGTCCTTGATGAAGCCTTTGCTGGCGTCAATCATGAAAATACCGTCGCGGGCGGCGGCGTTCTCCTTGTCCAGTACAAGGATGCAGGCGGGGATGCCCGTTCCGTAGAACAGATTCGGAGGCAGGCTGATGATAGCCTTGATGATGCGTCTCTTGATCAGATTCCGGCGAATGTCTTCTTCCGCATTGCCCCGGAACAGAATGCCGTGGGGGAGAATGCACGCCCCCTTGCCCGTCCTGGGCTTCATGGACTTGATGATATGGAGCAGAAAGGCATAGTCCCCATTCTTTTCCGGGGGGATGCCGTCTTCAAAGCGATGATAACGATCAGCAGACGGGTCGAAGCCCGTCATCCAGTTCTTCTGCGAAAAAGGAGGATTGGCGACCACGTAGTCAAATGTCCGCAAGGCATCTCCATCCTTGAACCGGGGATTGGCCAGCGTATTGCCATCGTGAATGACGGCGGTATCCTGCCCGTGGAGCACCATATTCATGCGGGCAAGCCCGGCTGTAGAGCTGTCTTTCTCCTGCCCATGGATGGAAACCTTGACCGGAGAGGCTTCCGCTGCCCGCAGCAAGAGGGAACCGGAGCCGCATGCCGGGTCATAAAGCGTCACCTGGTGGGCGCCGTTCGCAGGACGCCTGCCCATACCTATGACGGCTGCGATGAGCCGCGATACTTCAGCAGGTGTATAAAACTGCCCCTTCGATTTGCCGGATTCCGTAGCGAAGTTCTTCATCAGGTACTCGTAGGCATCCCCCAAAATATCGTCTCCATCGACACGGTTGGTCGTGAGATCCAGCTCCGGACGGCTGAAAATGGCAAGCAGCCGGGCAAGTTTTTCCTTCTTTTCCCGGGCATCGCCCAGTTTGTTGCCGTCATCGAAATCCGCCACATTAATGTTGCCGATCCCCACATTGGCCGACGTGATTTTCTCGACCATCTTGTTCATCTTGTCGCCCAGATCGTCCTCGTGACGGATGGCATACATGTCATCGAAGCTGGCTCCCCGGGGAACCACGATCAGCGACCGGCGTCCGGCCTTGTGTAAATCGCTGATGTATTTGATGAACAACAGAGTCAGAATATAATCCTTGTACTGGGAAGCGTCCATGCCGCCGCGCAATTCGTCGCAGGCAGACCAGAGTGAAGAGTATATTTGGCTTTTTTTGATGGGCATAAGATGAAATGAATATAAAACTACAGGGATAAGTACCATACAAAGCGGCATCCAGCCATCTCATTCAGAGTATTTCATCAAAATTTTGTTCCGCATCCTTTGTAGGTACAATCATGCGGCTCTACTTTTGACCATCTGGTACGGATCATACTCAGTAAACAGGAAGAAGAGATAAAAGGGATTGCCCGACCAGGAAAGGATGGTAACCTATGACAACTCCTGCGATGAGCCGTCTTCTTGATTCCGTTTATTTACTTCTGCAAAAATCTGCATCTCCCATGCGTCCTAAAGAACTTGCCGCTGCACTCATCCAACGGGGAATGTGGCAATCTCAAGGAAAGACTCCCGACGCTACAGTCGGAGCGCGTATCTATGAGGATATCAAAAAGCATGGAAATCAATCCCGGTTCATCAAGGCGGCAGAAGGGCTCTTTGCGCTTAACCCGAACGTGAAAATCGAATTGTCGGACTCAGGGGAAAAGGCAGGAAAGGCGGTTAAAAGGAAACAACCGGAGAATTCAGCAGGTTCCTATTCTTTTTCGGACTGTGCGGAAAAAGTCCTCCTTCACTTTTCCGGGAATGCCCCCATGCACTACAGGGATATTACAAACAAAGCCCTGGAGTTGGGGTGGCTCAAGACGGAAGGGCTGACTCCCGACGCTAGCATGTACGCGCAAATCCTGACAGAGATCCAGAGGAGAGAAAAGCAAGGGAAGATTCCGCGCTTCGAAAAGTTGGGTAACGGTATGGTAGGCTTGACTATCTGGAAATCAACGGGCCTGGAACGTCACATTGATTCGTTCAATGATAAACAAAGAAAAGTCCTGATGGAACGGATGATGCAATTAAACCCGCAGGATTTTGAGGAACTGATTACCACCCTGCTGAGTAAAATGGGATTTTCCGAAGTGAGCAGGACTCCCTATGGCGGAGACGGGGGCGTTGATGTGCGAGGCATTATGACGGTACATGATGTCATTCATATCAAGCTGGCCGTACAGGCCAAACGATGGAAAGCCAACGTGCAGTCTCCTGTCGTCCAGCAACTTCGCGGCAGTCTGGGGACGGACGAACGCGGCTTGATTGTGACGACGTCCAATTTTTCCAGAGGCGCCAGGGATGAAGCGAGGCGTACCACCTCCCATACCCCCATCGATTTGATTGACGGCGACCAATTGGTTTCTCTGTTGGTGGAATACAATCTAGGAGTCAAAAAGAATCGCTATCAGCTTCTGGAACTGACTCCTTCCTTCTTCTCTGATGAGGAAGAAATATAGATGTGACAGCTAAAAAGAAGCCAGCTTCACGGCAGGCTTCTGAATAAACACCTTCTCTCACCCCTTGCACCATCCGGAGCATACCTTCCTGTACTGGCACCACGAGCATTGCATCCCGAGCTGGGGATGGAAACGCTCGGAAGTGATGCCTTCGTAGGCAATCTTGTACAGGTCGGCAACGCGCTGCTTGCGCTGTTCGTCAGCTGGGGGAGTCTTGACCCGGATCACTTGCGGTGTCTTCGTCTTGACCAAGTAGATCAGATCCAGTGACGGAGGAGTGTCTCCCGTCGCTTCTTCGATCATCACCTGGTAGGTGACCAGCTGGAGTTCATGATCGAAGGCGGCATGCCCGGCATCAGGTTTGGCGGCTGCGGATTTGTAGTCCACTGCCGTCAGGTCATGCTGAACGAGGTCGATGACACCGCGCACAGGAACCGGCAGGCCGGGTATGGTGGCAGATAGTCCGCCTTCCACTCCCAAAGGCATCTGTGAAGCAACCTCGTCGGAGGCCATGTAGGCCTTGACGGTGTTCCAAGCGCAGGAACGGACTTTTTGTCTCGTTTCTTCGTCGGCGTAGTCTACCGGTTCTTCCGTCTTCTCCAGCTCCAGGAAGTGGGTGGAGAAGGCTTTTTCCATGATTGCCTCACTGCTGTCCTCTCCTCGCCACCGGGCGAGGTTGAAGGATTGGAGTGTGGCGTGGATGGCCTTGCCGACATGCAGGGCGACCGTGGTCGGCTTCCGTATCTGCGCCACCTTCTCGAAGAAGAAGCGCAGGGAACACGACAGATACGATTTGACCGACGAGGGAGACAGATAATCCGGGCGTATGGCAGAGGAAGAAGACTCCGAAGGAAACTTCTTCATCAATGTGATAGCCGGGTTCAGGGAGTATGAACGTATTGGTCGGGTTGCGGGAGCGATCATGGTCAGTACGGGTTGGAATTACCGGCATAGGCCGTAGCGGGACGGCGGGTGTAGTTGTTCCTGCCTGATGTCGAGCGTTTGGATGACGAGCCGGAGCGATTCATCAGTTCGTCGATCAGCCCGGAGGCTTCCATGCGGTTGAGCATGGCAACGGACTTGTTGAATCTCCGGGTAGCCAGTTCATTCAGGGCAGAGTCATCCAGTCCGACCTTCCCGGCCAGTTCCAGGATGAGAGACTGTTGCTTTTCCGAACACTTCCATGCGGGAACGGTTGCAACAGAGGTCTCGGGAGCACCTACAGGAGGCGTTTGTCTCACGGATGATGTGGATGTCGTCTGTGAACTGAAAGCCCCGGGAACCGGCGTTTGTGCAGGTTGTATGCCGTAATGTTTGTCGGGAACGAACCCGACCTGTTGGATTTGGGCATCGACGGCTGCTTGAAGGGAACCGTAAAGTCGTTCCGCTTCGAGAGGCAATTCTGATGTATTGCTGATTTCTGTTTCGATGGATACCTCGAACTGGTGGGAGGAATATCCCGGCAGCCCGAGGCGTTTGCTGTAATTGGCGATGAGTTTGATAGCCATGATGATTGTTTCTTTGTTGTTGATGGGTGGATACGATAAAGCCGCCATGCCCGGTATGGGAACATGGCGGCTCTTCGAAGAATGACAGACAGGTAAATCCCTGTGTCTGGTATATATGACTGTGGGAAATGGATTATTTCAACACAGGAGATGGCTTCATATCCCTTTGTCCCGGGAAAGTAGACATGGCCCTATCGTACTTGGAACCATGTATTTTTACGGCCTTCCGAGGGAGAGGCTCATATACCTCTGTGCTCTTTTTATTCCTGTAATTTTTCCAGATATAGATCCCGTGCCAGCCAACAACGAGCGATACACACACGAAAAACACGATAAGAATGCAGGCTCCGATATGTGTTCAGTTCATTATTTTCATTTTATGAAAAGTGACAGTTAATCCATATATTAACGGCAATGATAAAGTTATTTTAGAAACCATCTATCTACCACTTCATCGGAAAAGGAGGTGTTTTATTGTATTTTTTATCATATTTATTTTGGTTTACCAAGTACAATATTCCTTCTATCAGAGCCAAAAAGGCAGGGATATAAGTCCAGAAGAAAATAATATAAATGATCCCCCATCCCCAGCTGCCATTGTAAAATTTGTGAGCACCAAATCCTCCTAATAGCAAAGCAAATATTCCGGCAACCAAATGGTTCTTCTGTTTAACTCCTACAGAATTGAATTGAGCAATCCGATTAACTTGGTTGACATGAGCTACAGTAGGATGAGACGATTGTTTTAAATTTACGACAGCTTGATATTGATTGGAAGAACCCCCTGTTTTAGTTCTTTCTGTGGAATTTTGCCCCATCTTATTCTGATCGCGAGGAGTTGTGGATGAAGGTACAAAATCAGATATTTTTGTTTCTGAACAAGAAAGATTTATTGCTTCCTTTATCGTACATTTCAGCCCGGTTGCAGAATTTATGACGAGATTTTCTTTCGAAAGGGAAAGTCCATCAGTTTCAAGAAGATTCTGCAAATCTTCGACAAGATACGGCCCTTCCATGGTACCGTTGGATTTAATCAAATAATATGAGATTGTATTCATGATCGGTATGATAAAAAGTTAGGAACCAGCAGCAAGAATCCCCAAAAGACCGCCACCCACTACTTTGGCGGCAGTTTTCCAACCAGCGCTTCCAGAATCATCAGGCGTAGTCAGAATGCGTCCCATAATTGGAGGATATTCAGCTGACTCTATCCAGAAAATTTCATTTTCATTCAGGCTTTGGGAGTCGCTGAATTCCATCCATCCTACACTTTCTGGTTGCTGCCCGGCGTGCAAACATATGGGCCTTGTATTGGTAATACCTGTTTTGTGGACAATAACGTTTGAGATACTCCCCTCCCAACACGCCAGTTTGAGAATAAAACCTCCCAGAAATCCTTTTTCCCACCACATAGCTAGCGGAGGGATAGAGCCATGAATAAAAGCACTTGTACCTCCTATATTCCCAAGATCCATTCTTGAACAACGGTTGCCTGACCTAACCTCAACGTACAAGCTCTCGCCCAGTTCCAAATCATAATCCATCGGATTGATCTCCAGTTCCTTTTCCCGAGACAAAGAAGACGATATTTCTATTGTCCTGTCCAACTGTTTGTCTCGACTGCAGATTCTGACTTTAAGGTTGTGCAAGGCATGGGAATTTTCATTCTTGAGAATCAGTTGAGGAGGGAACTGATTCACAAGTTGGTCCAATCGTTCCTGCTCCAACAGAGGCCCCGTAATACTTCCTTCATATACTTGCCATCCACAGGCAAAAGGACATGGTTCAATTCTGATCGAACAATTCAATTCTTTGTCCCCCTGAAGGCAAGATGGACCTAATCTGCAAACTCGCCAAAACCTTTGCAATGTCTGTTTACTTAAGGATTCGTTGTCCAGTTCTTCGAAATACCGGAACAAAGCTGCTGGTTCCCTGTAACCTGCCGCTTTCTTCAGCAAACTGATCCCCTTGTCTTTGTCTGGCGCAAAAATAGAATGATCTTCTCCACACAACAAGCTTCCTTTCAATAGGAAGGAAAAGAGATCTCCCTGTTTACAGCCTTCATCCAATAACTTGCGAATTTCTCCTCTGGCTGACGGACTCTCTTCAATATCCTTTAGCAAAGCAACTACGAGGATACTGAAACGCGTGGGCAGATTCGAGATCGTGAGATTTAGCCTGGCGAGACGTTCCATTTCTCGACTGTCAGGGTTTTCCTTCAATAGCTCATTTTGAATCAATGCGTCGAAACGCAAAACCTCATCAATGCCTTCAATAGGCTGGGAACAAGTTCTTTCGAGTTTGTCAGAAAATTCTTTTGCTTTTTGCTGATCCATAGGAACCCCTCTTCCCGTTCCCCATGCTTCAGATAAGTGGAGATAAGCCGGGAAGTAATTGCGCTCGACCAAAAATTGGGCAAGTTTAAGAGCAAATGCCGAATCTATCGGGACTCCGCATCCTTGCTGGTAGCACCAGCATAACATATAGGCGGCATTCAAATCCCCCTGTTCATATCCTTGGGTAAAACAAGAAGCTGCTTCCCGGTAATCGATTTGATGTTCGTTGATTCCATGCAGATATTCAAGTCCTTGGATATATAGATGTTTTTCTTCTGTATCATCTGATACCTGCAAAACAAGACCCAATTTAATATCCCCCAATCCTTGTGTTTTACTGGCAGGAAGACACAATTTTGAGCCAGAAACTACTCCGGGGGGAATACGCACTTCTAATTGTTTTTCTTGAATATCAATATTCTTTATACATCCAGAAGCCATTTCCCGGGTAGTTAATTCCAAGAGATGTATTTGCTTTTCCGATACAGAGGTATTCGAATCTTTTTCGAGATTACCATCTGGCAACGTCTGGGAGATTTTTTGCTCTACGGCAAAAAGTGCCGCCCCCAAGCTAACCGCCTCCTGGCTAAAGTGCCATGGTTTACACGGTAGCCCCGTTGCCTGTTCCATAGTGGTTGATATAACCGGGATCTTGCTGGTGCCTCCTACGAAAAGTAAAATTTCCGGTTTCAAAGACTGCCCTTGAATGGAACTCATGAGTTGCCCTGCCATCCCGGCAGCATGTTCTACATCCGGGCGAATCAAGTTTTCGAAATCAGAACGTTCCAGAGAGAAGGGAGGGCAAGGCCCTCGACTACAGCTCAATCTCAATGTGCGCTGTATTTGAGTAGAGAGCATTTCCTTGATCTGGCGGACTTTTCGGAACAGAAGATTTTGGTGTTCCGGTTTTTCTTGTGCCAGATCAATACCTTCCTGTTCCTGAAGACGGCAGTTCACATGATTCCACAGTTTCTCATCGAATACTTCTCCCCCCATCTGCATATCGCCTGCCGTGTATTCCCGGTGTGTAACGACCTGATCCCCTTTGCGGGAGACTAGAGCCATATCCAGGGTTCCTCCGCCCCAGTCAATAATCAGGGCATTCCCCTTGAATGCTTCCGATGGGCACATTATACAAAAAGCGTATCCTGCCGCTTCCGGTTCCGTCACAAATTCGACATTATGGAACCCTGCTTCCTGTGCCGCTTCTTTTAGTTCTTCACATTGTGCCGGGGAAAACAGAACTGGTTTTGTGATAACGGCTCTTGTTACCTGCCTACCCATGAAAGCTTCATTTTCGCTCCTTTCCTTGATGTGTTGGAGGAAAGAACGAGTCAATTCTTTGGCCGAATACTGGACGAAGTGGTTGCTGTCGAAAAAAGCCAACGCCGGCACACTGCTTCCAAGCTTCATTTTGAAGGCTCTGCAATATCTGTCTACTCCGAATTCGATCTGATCATCAGCGTCTTCTCCGAATAAAAAACAACCTTCTTCAGAAGCATACACACTTGTCGGCATGTAGTCCCGGCCTCTGCCAAGACGGATCGTTTCCGGCTTCCCGGTAGTTTCATTATAGAAGGACACCAGGGTTTTGGTCGTTCCAAAGTCGATACCTATTGATAATTCACTCATAATGCATGATGAGATTCATTTAGTGTTGCGGCTACCTGCATCAGGCAGCTTCTTAGATGTTCCGCGTAATTACGAATGCGGTTATCCGGGAGAGTGCATAACGCAGCTACCTGTTTGAAAAGGGATGTAAAATTATCCTTGTCGGAAAGCAGGTTCAGATCCTTGGAGCTTTGCTCGCCCAACGTTTCCAGTATCCTTTTCAAAAAGAGCCTCTGATCCGATGTGAAAAAATGAGGCACTTCATCCAGCCATCGGATCAGTTCCAGAATATGATCATCCCTGTCTCTTTCATTTCCGGTCTGAAGCACTAGCCGGTCTATATTTTTCCACTGTTCCCTCAATATCTTACAATCGTTCATGACAGAGAATCGCTTGCGTTCCAGCCATGCGGCAAGATCCGAGCTCGAAACTTCCTCTTCCAGCCTTTTCATCATATCAAGATCCCCCTGTTGACCTTGGAGAAAAGCGTCAATCTGATTGTAAATATGGCGAAGTTCTTTTTGTGCCCGGGCTCGCGTTTGTCTTTGTCGGATTACTGCGGATTGTTTGAAGAACTGGCGATCAAGAAGCTCTTCGAACACAGTCATACCACTCAGTTCCCGGATCAACAAACAGGCCCGTATCGAGGATTCCGGCTTGTTCTTGTAGAGGTGTCGGAGCAGTATCTGAAAACTGGACCATGGGAGCCCCATTGTCATGGCTTGATGCCGTAAAGACTGTTGCTCCGGATCTCTGTCCCATTTAGTATCCCGGCTTAGCGCTCTCACCAGTTCATCTTCTGTCCCAAACGAAGCTAAAACAGCTATGACTTTCCTCCAGAATTCATCATCCGCACATTTGGCGACTAAAGCCAGAGGTGCACTAACGGGGAGAACATCGGCAACTAATCCCTGCATGACATCATGCAGTCGTTCCGCCTTGGACTTAATATCTTCCCAGTTTCCTCCGTTATCCCAGTAAATGTGATCCCACTTGTGCAGGACAGCAACACTGTTATAGGGAGAAGATCCCGGCAGGCATCCTTTGCGGAAAGCGGCGAGAGCATCTTCGTCAGTCTCTCTCCCAACAGGGGAGAACACGTAAACCAAAGCATCTGCCTCCTGTCCTGAGATGAATTGCTGTGCCGTATCCTCATGCTCCTGAGCCGTACTCCCCGTCCCTGGAGTGTCGATAATATGGATATCGCGCAAAACAGGCGCATCCGAATACAGATCCAGCCAAGAGGTTCTCGATACTCGATTCAGCACCTCTTCCCCTGTTCCATTCCAGTCATGTTCCAGCCCCTCCATGGGAAAAGATTGCGGAGCATCATCTTTCCAGTGAACGGTAAAGGTTTTCAACTGTTCTCCGTCCGCATATGTCAGTCGGTTGATGGTAGCAGTTGCCTCTTCAACACCGGTAATGGCAAGTTTTCGGCCTATCAGCGCATTGATCAGGGTACTTTTACCAGTTTTCATACGACCGAATACGGCCACATTGAAAGGTTGAACGACATTGGAGGCAATACCTTCCAGCCTATCCATTCCTTCCCGAAGAAATGGATAGGGCTGCAAAGCTGCCGCTATACTTTTCAGAGAAGCGCAGTACTTTGCCTGAAGACGATGCCCCGCCAGGCGTGGTTCATTTTCAACCGACATGGTGTCATGGATAGGGTATTACTTTTTCTGAATCATTTTTAACCAGGGAGAGATGGTTTTATTGATTTCCACTATTTCCTGTTCCAGCTTGCTTGCCTCCTGTTTCCGTTTGGCAAGTTCTTCCCCGTCCATGCGGCTGCGGTTTTTGATCTCTTCCATTTGTCGGTTTAGTTCATTTCTCCGGGAATGAACGTAGTTCTGAATAGCCTTGCTTGCCTCACTGTTGATATCGACAAGTAGCCTATCCATAGTAGTCTGAATCTGCGTATATGCTGATGAAATTGCCTGGGCAAGGGCTCCACAGGCTTGATGTTTGGCTGATTTGAGTTCCTGATTTTTTTGATAGCTCACCGCCTTGGACCCACCCCACCAACTGGCAATCAACAATCCGGCAGTGGAGCCTATGACTGTTCCGACAACAGGAACAACACTGCCGATGATTCCCCCAACAATTGAAGCTATTCCGGCTCCCGCCATTCCTCCATACATTCCAGTTCTTAGATTCTGAAAGGTATCACTTTCACCGACTGTTGCCCGCAAACGATCCAAAGCCGACGTGTTAATGTTTCTCAATGCCGTTGCTCCGGGAGAAAGATCGGCAGAAATTTCCGTTGATGTACCGATAGACAAACGTCCTAATAATTCGGCTGTGTCTTTCTGCACTTTTTGGGCTGTCTGCTGAATGACTTGGCTGACAAATTCAGGTAACCTCAGGTTAATCTCTTCAATCTGCCCCTTCAATATCTCGGTCTTATCGGCTTGGTAAATCAAATCCTCAAATCTACTCTGGATTTCACCGGCAGGGCGGCACTGATTACTCATCTCCATCGCATTCACTCGAATAGTCTGAAGGCCTTTTTGCAGCTCAGCCGTGATTTCTGGCTGTTTTCTTTCCTGCCATTCGCGAAGTTCTTCCTGCAAACGGATAATTTCCTGTTCCTTCTGCTTCCGTTTCTCTTCCGTATCGGCCTGAATGATCCCCTTCCGGGAAGCGGAAAGCTCCTGCAAGTGGATAAGGGTGGGCTCGAGCATCGACAATGCCCGATAAGCCAGCATTTTTTGCTGGTTTGCTTGCAGGACATTTCTGATAAATGCCATGAGTTGCGGATAACCGCTCTCCGTGAGATCATCTATGTCCTTGGACTTTTCTGAGTCAAACCTAAGTTCGGAATCGACCAGGAAGTAAGGAATATCCTTTTCCGGGAGTTCAAGACATCTCGATAGTATGGACAGATTGTTCCGCTTTCTCGCAAGCCGAGCCTCCGTATCGACAGAACATGCCTTGGTTTGAACAAAATAGAGATAGGGTGTAATTCCACGAATATCCTTAAGGTACTCCGTTTCCAATTGACCGATGGGAGACTCCACGCTGTCCGTAACGAAAAATACGGCATCCGCCCGGGGAACATACTGATAAGTGATCTGTTTGTGCGCCTTGAAAAGCCCACCTAGTCCGGGTGTATCGATAATAACAATACCGGACTGAAGCAGTGGCGATGGACAGAGAACCTCAATAAAATCCACTTGTTCCCGGTTGCCTGGATTCCCGTCTTCCGTTCCAAACCGGTTCAAATCATAAGCATCAATAGGCAGAGCCGATTTGTCACTTTCCTTGAAGAAGTGGACAACATATCCTCTTTCGGCTCCATAACGGATCTTGAAAATAGTCGATGTCGCTACATTGGAACTGACGGGGACAAGATCCTTTGTCCCCAGCATTGCGTTGATGAACGAGGACTTTCCTTTCTTGATCTCCCCCATGACAACCAGCCGGAAGATTCCAGCGCCCCACATAGTAAGTTGTTGTTCCCATGATTCCGGAATTGTTTCCCCCGTCAGGGATGCTTCCAGACGAGCCGCTTTCAACAAAGTTTTTGCTAATGTTTCCATGATAATGATAGGTGTCTTTCTCTAGTTCAAATCATGGCAATGGCATTTGGATCGGAGAAGAACGCATCAACAAGAGAAGCCGCTCCTATTCCCGTTTCCAGAGCGGTTGTAGGATCTCCTGTTGAATACAGAGCAATACCTGCCACCGTTCCGCCTACAATCCACTTGGTAAAATCCAAAGCATTGATATTCTCTAAATCATTAACCGG
>ULKR01019072.1_pt1 | contig 15336 bp, 15 predicted proteins | sample 1951181 | NCBI WGS metagenome assembly ULKR01 (sample SAMEA4835503, study PRJEB28245) | human gut metagenome | biome: gut microbiome; material: fecal sample | place: Denmark | collected 2008 | reverse complement strand
AAGATATACGCGGTTGTATCGGCTCTATCATAGACAAGAACGGGCAGCTATGGATAGGCTGTCTGGACGGTGTTTATATCATCGATCTGCATTCCCGTCCCGCCTCGTCTTCGGACGGGGTATTCCGATACCGCCATCTGAAATACAAACTGGATGATCCGTCCTCCGGGCTGATAGAAAAGATATGTTGCTTTTACGAAGCCCAGGACGGTATACTATGGTTGGGAAGCAACGGTTACGGCATTTACAAGTGTATGCAAGACGAACGCGGAGAAGTCCAATTCATTTGTTACAACTCCCTTCACGGCCTTCCCGACAACAGCATCCGCGGTATTCTGGAAGATGACAAAGGGTATATCTGGATAGCGACCAACAACGGGCTGTCACGCTTTCAACCTACAGAAAACCATTTTATCAACTACAACCGGCAAGATGGTCTTACCGATACTCAATTTTATTGGAATGCCGCTTACCGTTCTCGGTACAGCAAGCTCTACCTCGGTACAGTATCCGGATTAGTTGCCATAGACTGTACATTGCCTACCGTTCCAATCCAACCTTCAACAGTACGGTTCACCCGTTTAAAAGTAGAAAATAAAGAAATATTCCCTGGCAACGAAGACCTGCCGCTGGATATTGCCGTAAGCAAGACAATCTGTATTCACGAACGTGAAAAGTCTTTTTCACTGGAATTTTCCGCACTCAACTACGAGACCGATAATACTGCGACCTACAGTTACCGCCTGCTTGGTTTTGACAATCGGTGGATACACGTACCCGGCAACAGACGTTTTGCCACCTACACTAACCTGTCTCCGGGAGACTATACGCTGCAAGTGAAATATACACCCTATGACCAAGCAGCAGAAAAAGAAAACATAACGGAACTTCAAATCACAATCCAACCCTATTTCTACAAGACGACATGGTTCACACTGATCGTAATCGTCCTTGTCGCATTCGCTGCCTGGCAATTCTACCAATGGCGTATACGGAGCCTGAAAGAGCAGAAAGAAAAACTGCGCCTTAAGGTGGAGCAACGCACCCATGAACTAGAGAGGCAAAAAGAACTACTGGAAGAACAGACCGAAGAACTGTCACGCCAAAACCAGATATTGAAACAACAGAACGAAAAGATTACCCGACAGAAAGCGCAGCTTACCAAAATGACGCGCAAGATACAGGAACTTACATTGGACAAGATAGCGTTCTTCACCAATATCACACACGAATTCCGTACTCCAATCACACTGATCATGGGTCCGATAGAGCGTGCACTGAAACTAAGCTACAATCCCCAGGTCATCGAACAGCTTCACTTTGTAGAACGCAACTCCAAATACCTGTTGTCACTTGTCAACCAGCTTATGGACTTCCGTAAAGTGGAATCGGACAAGCTGGAGATAGTGAAAACGAGAAACAATTTTCTAAAATTCGCCAACGAGCTGATAGTTCCTTTCGAGGTCTTTGCCAAAGAAAGGAATATCACACTGAAACGTTATTACCGGATGTCTTCACCGGAAATATCCTATGATGAGGAAGCTATGCACAAGGTTTTAACAAACTTGCTGAGCAATGCCATCAAGTTCACGCCCAACGGTGGAAACGTATCTTTATTCATTGCTTTGCTGCCTTCTGCCGCTAGCGGCAAGTTAACGTTTTACATCTGCATCAGCGATACCGGTGGCGGTATTCCCGACGAGGATATAAATAAGATATTCAATCGTTTCTACCAGTCGCAAGGGCAAACCAAATATCCCATGTACGGACAGGCGGGAAGCGGCATCGGACTTTATTTGTGCAAGCGTATCGTACAAATGCATGGTGGTGAAATCCATGCACAAAACAACCATACGACCGGTTGTTCCCTCCGTATTCTTCTGCCAGTAACTTCGGAAAACAGCACAATGAAAACAATAGCCGAAAGTACTCCGCAGCTTACGGTTGCCGATGGCACAGTACAGGCATCCGAAAGTACCGGAAAGGGTTTGTCTATTTTGGTCGTAGAAGACAACGCAGATATGCGCGGATATATCCGTTCTATCCTGCGGGACAAATATAATGTACTAGAAGCGGCTCATGGCGAGGAAGCCCTGACTATACTGAACTCGCATGCGGTAGACTTCATCATCAGCGACCTGATGATGCCCATAATGGACGGCATCGAGCTGTCCCGCCGGGTAAAGGAGAATTTTACCATCTCTCATATCCCTTTCCTCATGCTCACTGCCAAGACATCTCAGGAATCACGTCTGGAGAGCTACCGCACAGGAGTAGACGAATATCTGCTGAAACCTTTTGACGAGACGCTGTTGCTTACCCGCATAGAGAATATCCTTGAGAACCGCAAACGCTATCAAAAAAAGTTTGCCATAGCCATGGATGTAGATACCTTGAATATGGAAGAAGAATCGGGTGACAAGAAATTCCTCAACCGAATCATGGATGTTGTTAAAGAAAACTACAAAAACTCCTATTTCGAGGTCAGCGATTTCTGCGAAGCGGCAGGTGTAAGCAAGAGTCTGCTGAACAAGAAGCTACAAAGCCTCATCGGACAATCTGCCGGACAGTTCATACGGAACTACCGCCTGAACATTGCCCGTGAACTATTGCTGAAAAACCGGGAGAATAAAAATATGAACATTGCCGAAATAGCTTATGAGGTAGGATTCAACGACCCTAAATACTTCACCCGGTGCTTCACCAAATACTTTAATACGACACCGAGCTCACTGCTTAATGAGGAAGGATAATTTTACCCCGGCAAGAATTGCTCTTTACCTCACATTATAAAATGTATTTTCTACACTTAAATTTCATTTATCCACCTCTAAAATACGTTTGTCCACCCCTATTTACTACACAAGCCCTACTTTTGTCATGCAATCGGTACTCAATCCTTCGGGAGAGAACCGTGCATTTAATGTTTAATTTTAATCTTAATATTATGAAGAATGACAAAAGAATGGTTGCCGCATTGCACATGGCATCGAACAAATTCAACCTTCCCCTATTGATTCCATTACATATATGAAATCCGTAACCTGGCTACCTCCGGTAGTCAACGCCAGGTCGTACGTCAATCTGGTATCGTAATCAGTTAATAATAAATCTAATCTATTAATTAAACAACCTTAATACTTAAAAAATGAGGAAACATTTATTTTTTTTCGTAATGCTTAGTCTGTGTATCTTTGGCAGCATGGTGGTGTACCCTACACCTGCAATGGCTACCGTGGCACAATCTCCGACTATCAAGGTCCGTGGTCAAGTTGTCGACGAACAAGGTGAACCACTGACTGGGGCCACCATCAAAATTAAAGGCGGACAAGGCGGAACTATTACCGACCTCGACGGAAACTTCCAACTGGAGGTTCTTGGAAACGCCACCCTTTTAATAAGCTACGTGGGTTATAAGGAACGTGAAGTGGCTGTCCGCAACCGTGCCATCATCGACCCTATCCAGCTACAATCCGATGAGCAGATGCTTGAGCAAGTAGTTGTCGTGGGCTACGGTACACAAAAGAAGTCTGACCTAACAGGTTCCGTTGCCGTAGTAGATGCGGAAGCCTTGAAACAGACGTCAAACTCCAACATCTCTACCATGCTCGAAGGTAAGGTTTCCGGTGTGCAAATCACCTCCGACGGACAGCCCGGTGCCGATCCTACCGTCCGCATCCGTGGTGTCGGATCTTTCGGTAGCACCGCTCCTCTTTATGTTATCGATGGCGTTCCCATGGGAACTTCCATCCGCGATTTCTCTTCAAACGATATTGAAACCATCCAGGTGCTAAAGGATGCTTCGGCTGCCGCCATCTACGGTTCGCGCGCCGCCAACGGTGTGATTATTATCACCACCAAACGCGGACAAAAAGACCAACCACTGAAAGTGGATTACAATGGGTACTTCGGTGCGGACTTCATTCCTAAGGGTGTGTATGATGTAATGAATGCCGACCAGTATAGCCAATACCTCGGTCAGGCGTGCGCAAACTCCAATACTCCGTTGCCATCGGGATACAAGCTTGACAGCGCAACTGGAAAATATCATTTCCAAGATGATACCAGCACCAACTGGTTTGACGAAGTATTCAAAACGGGTATTCGCCAGAACCACAATGTGAACCTCTCCGGCGGTGGTGCCCATAACACCTATAATATATCATTAGACTATTTCAACCAGAAAGGAACACTTGAAGGCGCCGGCCCTAACTACGAACGTTACACCGCACGTGTCAACAACACTATGGAAACCAAGTTCATAAAGTTCCATACCAGCCTTGTCTACTCTCACTCCGACCAAGACAACATGGGCTTATCCAATGCTTCCGAATACGTTCAAGGTTTGTATGGCGACGTAACCAACGTACTGCGCGGTACCTTACTGATGCAACCCACCATCAAGGCATACGATTCTTCTACATGGGTACTCGACAACTTGGTGGGAATCGCCAACAACTTCAATTATGATGCTTACGGCTATGGTGTATACTACGACACCGTGCATGGCGACATCTCCGCTTCCAACCCGTTACTGGTAAATAACCTATTGGAACGCAACACCCGTGTAGACCGTTTTGTAGGGACAGGTTCGGCAGATGTAGACATCTTCAAGATGCTTGGCATCAACAGCCAAAACCACAAACTCAACTATAAGGTAAACCTCTCTTACAGTAAGACCTTCTGCAAGGACTTTACCTGGATTCCAGCATGGGTGCAGAGCAACCGTGTCTATCTGGCCAAGAGCAATGAACGGCTAACCAAGGCTTCACGCAACTATTCGGATGCTTTGATAGAGAACGTGCTCACTTACGACGGCACGATAGGCAAGCATCACATCAACGTAGTGGCAGGCCAGACTTATGAAGAGGAGGACACCGACCTGCTGACAGGATGGGGAGTCAACTTCACCGAGCCTTACTTCCTACAGCTCCAGAATGCAGCCAATACATATTCCAGCAGCTACGAATACAAGCATTCCATCTTATCCTACATCGGTCGTATCAATTACAATTACGATGACAGATACTTGCTCTCGGCAACAGTGCGCCGGGATGGTAGTTCCCGCCTGACCAGAAGCATCCGTTGGGGAACTTTCCCCTCCGTCTCCGTGGGTTGGCGTTTCGACAAAGAAAACTTCTTCCCTTTCAATCCGGATGTCGTGAACATGTTTAAAGTCCGCGCCAGTTATGGTGAACTCGGTAATGAAAATATTGGTGAGTATATGTATCAGGCTGTCATGTCGCGCAACAATATGACTTACAACTTCAACGGTAACGTAGTGACCGGTTCCGCCGTTTCCACTTTCGTGGACAGCAACCTGGCATGGGAGAAAAAGAAGACCTATAATGTGGGTATCGACCTTGCCTTGTTCCGCAACCGACTGGAGTTTACGGCCGAGTGGTACAAAAATATCAGCGAAGACCTTCTGTATGCGGTTCCCGTTCCGGAACAAGCCGGTGTCTCCAACACCACCGTGACAATGAATGCCGCCTCAATGAACAACTCCGGCTTCGAATTCTCCGCCACCTACCGCAATCGGGATCATGATTTCAAATATGAAATATCGGGCAATCTCAGTACGTTGCGTAACCGTGTAACCTCGTTAGGTTTCGGTACCAACTCTTATATCTCAGGTGCATACATCACCAAAGTAGGTGAAGAAATCGGCCAGTTCTACGGTTGGGTTTATGAAGGTATCGCCCGTACACAAGAGGATCTTGCCAACCACGCCACTCAGGAAGGCGCCCAGATCGGTGACTGCCTTTATAAGGACGTAAACAACGACGGTAAAATAGACTCTGAAGACCAAGTGGTATTGGGCAGTGGTATGCCTAAAATTCATTTCGGTCTGAGTGCCCGCTTTGAATATAAGCGTTTCGACTTGAGCATCGCAACTTTCGGTGCGTTGAACTATCATGTAAGTGACGACATCTACAACTCGCTTAACTCTTGCTACGGCTGGGGAAACAAAGAGGTACGTATGCTCGATGCCAACCGTTTCAGCGAAGACGGCAGCACTTACCTTTCCAACATGCCACGCACCTATGTCACCAACAATGCCAGCCTAGCTTGGAACGACCTCTTCAGTTCACGTAAGATTCAGAACGCAGCCTACTGGAAGATTGCCAATATAGAATTAGGCTACAACTTCCCTGACAAATGGTTCGGCAAATATGTATCCGATGTACGTTTATACGTATCAGCACAGAATCTTCACACATTCACCGGCTATCACGGTTATAATGTAGACTATGCGGGAGGGACTTTCACCCCGGGATATAACTTCTGTTCTTATCCTACTGCACGTACTTTCATGTGTGGTGTTCATTTTACATTCTAATTGTTACTATCTGGTACCTAAATACTAAAAACATATTTTATGAAACTAAATAAATATTCACTTGCTCTCATTTTGGGACTTAGCACGCTGGTTTCTTGCAGTGACAGAATGGATTTATTGAATCCCAACCAACAAACCTCAAGTACCTTCGGTTTTAATGCCGATGATTTGGAGGAATGCGTGATTGCCGCCTACAACCATATCCGCATGGAGGGTTCTTATGCCCGTGTAGGCTACACCATCGACGTGTGTCGTGGCGATGAAGCCTGGAACTCTTCACAAGTGTGGTATCTGCCTTTTGATGACCTCAATGCAGAAGTTACCTCAGACATTACGTGGTGGCCCTGGCGGGAATGGTACTACACCATCAACGTGTGCAACTTCACCATTTCCCGTTGCAGCGAAGATAACAGCCAACTTTCCGATAAAATGAAATACATCAAAGGACAAATGCTTTTCCTGCGCGGCCTGTCATACTACAATCTGGTAGGTTATTATCAGAACCCGCCCCTCATCACAGATTACGCTACCTACTCTTCGTTGGACGGACTCTATGGGGGCAACAGCACCTACGATGCCGTACTCGACCAGATAGAAAAAGATTTCCACGAGGCGATGGAATTACTGCCTTCGCGCGATAAAGGCAGTGAGTGGGCCGGCGGACGCGCCACCTGCGGTGCTGCGGCAGGCTACTATGCCCGCGCCCTCATGATGCGCCATAAATATAACGATGCACTCACGGTACTCAAAGACATCATCGCCAAGAAATACGGCACCTACCGACTGATGGACAACTATGGCGACAACTTCCGCGAAGGTTCAGCATACGAGAACAATGCGGAGAGCCTCTTCGAAGTGCAATTCCTCGACTACGGTTCGCAAGGCACTGATGATGAGTGGACTCCGGTGAACACAAGCCCCAATGCTACACAAGGGTCCGCCATTGAAAGTAACTTTGCTCCCGGCAACTATGGCGGTTGGGCCGATATCTCAGCTTCCCCCTGGCTTTACCATCTTTTTAAAGGAGAACGTACCATAAACGGCACACTCGACCCCCGTCTTTATTGGACCATCGGAACTTACGAAACCGACTGGGCAGACTTCGAATACGGTAATGTAGCTTATACGCAAACACTTACAGCTACCGATAATATCGTAACCAACAACACTTACGGTGGTCTGCCGATTGCCAAATTCACGAATCTCCGTACCGGTCTGTACAGCACCGTCACTACAGGCTTGCATGATGGAATCAACCTACGTCTGATGCGCTACTCCGATGTGTTGCTGCGTGCCGCTGAATGCGAAAATGAGGTCAATGGCCCCACGCAGCAGGCTATCGACTGGATCAACGAGGTACGTAACCGTGCCAAGCTGGCAGACTTGGAACTCGAAGATTTCAATACTGCCGACAAGCTCTTCGAACAAATAGCCAATGTGGAACGTCCTAAGGAATTCGGCTGCGAATTCGGTCGAGGCTTCGACCTCATCCGTTGGGGCTTCTTCTATGACAACAGTCGCTTGCAGCAACTCAAGGAACACGGCACGGTACGTCGTTCTACAGAAGGAGTAAAGAATCCTGTGAACTACAGCGATATAGCAAACGATCCTGAACTGAAGAGCTCTTTCGATACCTACTTGCCGGGGCACGAATTCCTACCCATTGTGCAGCAGTTGATGAATAATAACCCCAATCTGAAAGGCAATTCCGCCAACTATAGCACGGACAACTCTTCTTATTTCCGTGACAATGGTTGGACAGTGCGTTCAGTTGTAGCTTTAAGCAAATAAAATCAATCACACTCTTTTAAGGGGGGAAAAACGAAGCGTGTCAATATGTGGTCAGCCGAAAAAGAGTGATTTCTTTGGCAGTCAAAGAGTTAGGGTGTATAGGTGTGGATGGTCTGGAAAAACGAAGCGTTTACATCGCTTTACTTTGGGCTTACATTTGAGCTTCGTTTGAACGCCGTTCAAATGGGATACTTTACATATCAAGTTGAACATGGGAGGAATCCGGCTTCATTTTATCGATTAACTGCTATAAACCGGTCCCCGTCAACTCCCATCTACAAATGTAGTCAAATAACATGGTTTATACAAATGGAATGAAGGGTGCAAGTTGTTCTCATCATTTTTATTTATCTAAATTATTCCATATACAAGATATTTGGTATATTTGCTGTGAAATAAATGCAATTATTATGACTAAAATTGTTCATGTACACCTCATTTACGAGAAGAAGAACCTCTATTTCGGCAGTATATCAGCCATATTTGAGGCTCTGACCGAAGAACAGGTCGGTATCACTAAAAGCAGTCTATTACATGCTGGAATGGCTGACGGATCGGTTAAATACACGAAACGTGCGATGATTATTCAGTCTCACTTGATAAAGACTACCAGAAACGGGTAAAATACCTTAAACCGCCTGTTTAAGCCGCTTTTTGCGGCTTTTTTTATGCTTATTGCGAATACACCTCTTTTGAACGCTTTGAATGTCCTAAAAAATAGGAAGGATGGACACTTGGATGGACACTTGGATGGACATTTTGCACTAAGGAAAAACGAAACGTTTTGAATGGATGGACATTTGGATGGACATTATACACTGAATTTAACAGTGATTCTTACAAGAATACACCTTTGAAGTATGCTAATTTAGTTTGTTATGATTCTATTTGAGGGGGTAAAGCATATCTTTTCAATAATAATTTACGCCCCTATAATTTAGTATATCCACCTATAAAACAGTTATTTAGGTTTTTTAGCTCCCTCACCCCACAAAACACACTTTAACCGGCATTGGCAATTTGCGAATCGTTCGCAGCCGAAGCAAGATGTTCTTTTTCCTTTTCGAGTTGTACAATCGTTTGTTTGAGAACTCCAATTTCTTCGGCTTGTTGCGCAATCTTATCTATAAAATAGGATGTGTCAGAAGCTGTTGTCATCGGCATATTGTCAATCTCTACTGCAAATGCTTCCCCCTCTCCCATTATTATCCATTCGATATTGATTGATGGGTATGACAATTTCATACGGCGGAGAAGGTCAATAGATAGTTTCTTTCTTCCGCTTTTTATGTCGCTAATGCCGGCTTTATTTGTTCCTAAAGTATTAGCAACCTGTACGTAATCTGCTATTATACCTTTTTCTTTGAGTTTATCAAGAATTTGTATAAATCTGAAATTTTCATCCATAATGCGCCTAAAGTATGAAAAATAACACATATTTGTTTTGTAGTATGAAAACTTCATACTATATTTGCAGCGTGTTCAGAATCTGAACGCCGCCCCAAAGCTACAAAAAAGGCTTGAGGTGACAATGAGAAGAACTTAAATAATATAGATGTATGAAAGCAAGAATAGTCGTAGAATACGGTGAGGTGAGTAAAATCGCCGGCCTACTGGGATGTTCCCCGGAGATGGTAACTCATTCCCTTGCATTCCGCAAGAATAGCAAGTTGGCCCGTTCCATCCGCAAACTGGCGTTGGATCGTGGCGGTTCAAAAGTAGGTGATAATCCTCAAAAAACAGATAACCATGAGAAATGATCTGATATTATTGTTCGGTAGCCAGCTAAGCTGGTTCACCGGTTTGAGAAGGAAGCATCGTCTTTATGTGCTTTACTTTGTATTGAGTTTCTTCCTCCTGTTCACTACGGTGAGTGATAACAATTCGGTATCCTTGTTTTGCATCGTGCTAAACTTCGGAAATTCCATACGTCTTATCAAATATGTACCTATTGATAAATTGGAGGATTGAAAATGGCAACTAAAAAAGTATACGACGCTTGCTGTCGTGCAATGACAAAGGGAAAACACTTGGTCATCTCTTCATCAAACGAAACACTTCATATAGTGAAGCGTCCCCCTTTGAAAGAGTTATTTGGGAGAAAATGTTTGGTTGGAAAGCTCGAATTTGAGAGATGCAGCGAACGCGAAAAGCGCCGCCACCTTAATGAGGATTCCATCCTGCGAATGTTTTATTTGGAACGTCGATAAGACAGAAGTCATACCCATGTTATCATGAATTGTAATAGCAGATATATTTTTAATGCCGAAACTTGCACCAAAGCTCTTCACCCTATATGCAAGTTCTTCCGCTTCTTTTTCAGCCCCCTCTTGGCTTTGTCCTATGATAAAGCGATAGAAAGTGTAAGTGGCCATACCTGCTTCACTTTCCAGTTTTTCGATGATCGGGTCTTTTTCCTGTTTCATTTCATGGTAAATAATTATTTGAGGTACAAAAATAGTGAAAATATAATTTGGGAATGGAATATTATAAAAAAACATTGCTTGTGAGCTACGGAGAACTGACTGCAGGAGATGACCCTGTAATCACCAGAGGCGCTCTCGATAAGCAGATGCTTCGCGGTAACATTCAACGTGCTCATCGTGGCGGTGGGGAAGGCTCCAGAGCTATGATTATCTATTCCTCCCTTCCTGAAAAGTATAAGCAACGCTGGGTTGAACGTAACGGTGAACCCGAAGAACAAATGAAAAAAGAGATGATACGCAGTAAAGTACAAAAAGACGAAGAAGCCGAGAAATTCTTCGAATTATATCGGTATGACAAGAACGGTGAGGATGTACCTCTTCCGGATACCGTTCAGGCAGAATATGTCCGGAACGCTTCGGTTCTGAACACATTGCTTCGTGATCTGAACCGGCTGATCTCTTCGACCAACAAACTGAACGGTGGACGTCGTAACCTTTGGGAGATTCTTCTTTCCACTTGCGACCTGCTTCGTGAGGACTACGGTCATACTTTGCCGGGCAGTGTCGGCCGTTTGAAGTCTCTTATGACCAAATACCGCCCGAATAAGTACGAGGTGTTGATCAGTGGCAAGTATGGAAACAAAAACACGTTGAAGATTGACGAGGAAGCCGGGCGTTACCTCATCGCTTTGAAGCGTAGCCGGGTTCCTGTTTATACCGATATGCAGATATTTGAGGAATACAACCGTGTTGCTCCTGATAAGGAATGGAAACTGCTAAAAAGCCCTCGTAGCCTTCGTGAATGGCTTAACAGTCCCCGTATAGAGCCGCTATGGTACGATGCCGTATATGGAGAGATGAAAGCCCATCAGCGTTATGGTCGTAAGCATAAGACCGAACTCCCGCCACGTCGTGACGGCCTTTGGTATGGTGATGGAACAAAGTTGAACCTTTACTACCAAGATGAGAATGGAAATATTCGTACCACTCAAGTATATGAAGTCATAGATGCCTATAGTGAAGTGTTCTTGGGCTTCCATATCAGTGACCATGAAGATAATGAAGCACAATATCACTCCTATCGTATGGCTCTTCAAGTAAGTAGGCATAAACCTTATGAATTAGTGCATGATAATCAGGGAGGGCACAAAAAACTGGAACGTGTATCTGAGGGACTATTGGGCAAAATAAGTCATATTCATCGTCCGACCGCTCCGTACAGTGGTCAGTCCAAAACTATCGAATCCATCTTCGGACGTTTTCAAGACCAGGTACTGCATCAAGAATGGGGCTTTACGGGAATGAATATTACCACTAAAAAGGAATCCAGCCGTCCGAATATTGAATTTATAGAAACCAACAAGGACCAACTGCCTACCTTGTCTGAATTAAAAGAAAAATACGTTCAGTCACGCCAGAAATGGAACGAGATGAAACATCCTGCTACCGGTATTCCCCGAATTGAGATGTATAACACCAGTGTGAACGAAGATACCGAGGTAGTTACTGCACGCGACATGGTGGATATCTTCTGGAAAATGACAGAACGGCCGAGTACATTCACTTCCGGTGGTATCGAGGTTACGATCGGCGGGAAAAAACGTACTTATGAGGTTTATTCCTCACCCGGTAAGCCTGACCATGAATGGCGTCGCCGGAATACCTACAAACAGTTCTATGTCAAATATGACCCCTATGATTTTGGCAGTGTCCGTCTGTACTGGAAAGACAAAGGTGGCGAGATGCGCTTCGAACGCGTTGCCGAACCTTACATGGTTATTCATCGCGGCATTCAGGACCAGACGGAAGGCGAAGCTGCTTTCATCCGTAGAGAACAGGAAGCCAACATACAGGACCGTATCGAACGTCAAGTGACAGCAAAGGAAATCGAGTATGAATTCGGTGTCGCCCCTGAACAACATGGTTTGAAAACTCCGAAATTGAAAGGCGTCACAGCCGAGGTGCAACGGCAGATAGACCGCCGAACCAAGAAATACGATTTACCTCCGGAAGAAATAGCACTGGGGCGTTCCACCAAGGTCATAAGCAATATCACCTGGGATCAGCTTGAACCGAAGGCGGTGGATAAACGGAAAGTAGTAGGAAAAATGTAATAAAATATTTTAATAAAAAAGATTATGAGCGAATTGACGAAAAAAGAAAAGGATGCCATCAGCGAAAGCCTGAAGGCTTATGTGGCCAAATACCCGAGCCAAACAAAGGCGGCGGGTAGCTTGAAGAATACCAGTGTCGGTACCGTGAGCAATATCCTGAACGGGCTGTATGAGAAAATCAGCGATGACATGTTCCGCAACATAGCCTCCCAGGTGGGGGCTGTCAATACGGGCTGGCAAATCGTGGAAACCGGAGCCTATCAGGAAATAACGGAAGTGCTGTCTGATGCCCAGTGTTGGCGCAATGTGACCTGGATAGTTGGTGAAGCCGGTTGCGGCAAAAGTACCACCGCCCGTGTCTACCTGCAGGAACACAAGGAAGTGTTCTATATCCTTTGTTCCGAGGACATGAAGAAAGGTGACTTTGTCCGTGAAATAGCCCGCATGGTAGGCATCCGGACGGAAGGCTTCAATATTCGCGAAGTATGGGGGCTTATTCTGGACGATATTATCCAGATGGATGCCCCGTTGCTGGTATTCGATGAAGCTGACAAGCTGACTGAGCCGGTATTCCACTACTTTATCAGCCTGTATAACAAGCTGGAGGAGAAGTGCGGTGTCGTTTTCTTGAGTACTGACTATATCACCAAGCGGGTACTTAACGGTCTTAGATACAAGAAACCGGGGTATAAGGAATTCTACAGCCGTATCGGCCGTAAGTTCTATGAACTGGAGCCAACGGAGGCAAGTGACGTATATGCCATCTGCACGGCCAACGGAGTGACAGCGAAAAAGGACATAGACGGTGTGATCAAAGAATCGTCCGTTTGCGACTTCGACTTAAGACGTGTCAAGAAGTCGATACATAAAGTTAAGCGCATGAGTGAATAATCCCGTTCAAACATAATTTTAAGCGTATGGAAAACAAATTTGAATATTTAATGATAGACGGACGCGGGCAACTGCCCGAGCCTTGGAGTAATTATCCGGTTCTAACGGATTATGAGACGGTTACTATCTATCGTAATGGCCGTAACTATCTGGATGCCCTTGTCGGACAACAGGACGGCTGGTGGACCGCCGGTGTTCACATGCAAATAGGTGGTTCCGGGGGCGGTTTCAACCCTGGTCGCAAATGGGGACAGTTTGCGAATCGTGATAATGCCCTCCTTTGGGCATTGGGCTGGATGCTTTCCAGCAATAAACTACAAGGTGCCGCACGTCAGGCAGTTCTTGACAAAATCGACAGTATTCGGCAAATAAAACTTTTCTAAGTATGAAACGAGCATTGAATGTCAGGGATATCCTGAATAAGAAATACAAGGTATTTCCTTTTGAGGGAAAGTGGCGTGACGCTTTTGATACGCCGGAGTGTACAGGTGTATGGTTCGTATGGGGGGCAAGTGGAAACGGCAAGAGTTCTTTTGTGATGCAACTCTGCAAGGAGCTTTGCAAATACGATCGTGTTGCTTTCAATTCCCTGGAAGAAGGAACCTGCCTGACGGTACAGAACAGCCTGAAACGCTTCGGTATGGCCGAGGTAAGCCGCCGATTGAACTTTATCAAGGAAGATATTCCATCGTTGCGGGAACGCCTTCGCCGGCATAAGAGCTACAACATTGTAATCATCGACAGCTTCCAATATACGCAGATGACGTATAAGGACTATATCCAGCTGAAGGAGGAATTTCCGGACAAACTGTTCATCTTCATCAGCCATGCACGCGGCAAGAACCCGAAAGGCGATGCAGCCACCAGCGTAATGTATGACGCTGACTTGAAGATATGGGTGGAAGGCCATATCGCATTCAGCAAAGGGAGATACCAGGGGAACACCGGTAAATATACGATTTGGGATCAGGGAGCTATCGAGTATTGGGGAGAAGGTTTAACCGGAGTAAAAAAATAAGTAGATGGACACATATACAGGAAATGAAGTATTTCAGATACTTATCAAGAAAAGCGAAGCCCGGGACATCGTGGAAGACTGGGCTGAAAGGAATATGGAGTGTGACCTGCGTTTTCGCAAGGCAAAGACGCGCGGTCATGTTGTAGTTGAGTTGAAGGATGTGATATACGCTAACAACATTCGTGTATGGCATCCCGGCTGTCAAATAGAGATTAAAAAACAGTGAAAAATGGAAGAGACAGTAGAAAAAATCATCAAGGAAGCAATGGAAAGCGTGAAGAACTACACCTTGAGCGACCAACACTGGATACTTACAGAAGTATCCGATCGATTACGAAACAATGCGGACGAATGCCTTCAGATGGAGTATTTTAATGTAAATTTCGATGATAATGAGTAAACAGGTAAAGCTGGTGGAGCTGGTTCCACCGAGTTACAAGCAGGGTAAAGAATTGGTTGTAAGCAAAGGACATACTTGTGGGTATTGTCATGGCAATGGCTGGTTCTGGGGTATTGACGAATTCCGTGATAGAGTGAAAAACACTTGTCCTTTGTGTGAAGGAAGCGGAATGCTTGATGCGGTTGTAACAATTGAGTGGAAGCCTTCAAATAAGTAATACCATGAGAAAAGAATATTATAATTATTTTGTAAAGATGCCTGCGGTGGTTCATGAGATGTTTCGGGAGAAAGTCTCCGATTATCATTTCTCGGATATGAGCGCGGTGATGAACCACCTTATTGCTTCCTATATC
>ULKR01029668.1_pt1 | contig 15481 bp, 12 predicted proteins | sample 1951181 | NCBI WGS metagenome assembly ULKR01 (sample SAMEA4835503, study PRJEB28245) | human gut metagenome | biome: gut microbiome; material: fecal sample | place: Denmark | collected 2008 | reverse complement strand
AAAAATCGATAGATTTTTTATTTAATAATTCTAGCAATAATAATTTAAAGGTGGTTTCATTCTTTGGAGGAGAGCCATTGTTATGCTACAATATGATTTGTTCAGCGATAAAGTATGTAAAAGAAAAGTACAAATACAATAATATTAAATATAATATTACATCAAATCTCACTCTTTTAGATGACGAGATGCTTGAAATGTTTGTTAAAAACAAAGTTTACATAACGGCTAGTTTGGATGGACCAAAGGATATTAATGATTATAATAGAGTGTTATTAAATGGAGAAGGAAGCTTTGATATTGTTTTTGAAAAATTAATGAGAATAAAGAAAGACTATCCTGATTATTATCTTACGCACATAAATGTATCAGCGGTACTTCCGTCAATGAAAGCTTTTGAAAGAGTAGCACCATTTTTTGAGGAATTAGGGTTAGAAGTGTTCTTCTCGGACATGGTACATGGATCAACGTACCCAATTGACGAGTATATCAATTTTATTGACAAAAAAAGGACGGTTTATTCATTTGACGAAATAAAAAGTATTTATTTTGAAAATTTATCTAATAATGTAAAAATAAAAGCATTTAGTTCTTTTTTCAAATATAATGAAGCGTTTAAACTGAACCATCAAAATAATGACAAATATTGTTTCCCGTCTGGACCTTGTTTGCCGGGGCTTACACGAACATTCATACAGTCTGATGGTACAATCTACCCTTGTGAAAAAGTAAACAACGGAAAATCATACTATAGTATAGGGGATATTGTTAATGGGTTTGATTATACGAAGCTAACCAAGTTGATTAATATGTATAGAAGGATAGGCAACCGGTGTGCTTCATGTTGGGCAATTAATAAATGCAAGAAATGTTGGACAACTATAACAGAAGATGATTGCGAAGTGCAAAAAAGAAAAGTAATAAACAATTTGGTATCTTCTATGGAAGTTTATGAAAATTTTCCGTTAGCAATTGAAAATTTATAAAGGAGACCTTCGGTATTATGGACTTTCATACCTCATCGTGTATTATTCGAAAAATTGACGAAAATGTAAGTGTTGTATATGATTTAAAGAGCGGGAATATCCTTACAATAAACAATGAATTATTTAACCTGTTGAGAACAGCTCAAGAGGATATTCAACTGCTTCAAAAAGAAATAGAAGTGTTGTCTGATCTCAACACTGCTCAAAGCACTGTTGCTTTTTTATTGCAAAATAATATAATTACCAATAATTATACAAAGCAATTTGACGAAAAGATTCTTGCAGATAACGATTATTCGGAACTTGTATTATGCCTCAACAATAACGAAAAAATCCTTGCACCAAAAATAGTTGAAAAGTGTAATAAAATTTTTTCGGAAAGACAAATAAAAAAAGTTCTAATTTATTCAGAAGCAAAAGCCTATAGAAAATATATGGTTGATTTGCTGAATAATTTATACAAAGAATGTGCAGAGTTGTCGTTAGGAATATCACTTGATGATTTTCTTGCTTTGTATAATGAAAACGAAAAACAGTTGGACTGTTTTTCTGAACTTTATATTACTTGTGACTCTTGTACTTCAAAGATGATATTGTTTCAAGACGAAAGCGCAATAAGAAAGAACATTTTGCAAAAAATAATCATTCAGCCAATTGTGAATTCTAACAATTATCAAGCAATACACACTCTTTTCTTGGATCTTTTATTCCTTGGTATTAAATTCAAGTTTGATCCCATTAGTTATTACCATTATATTGGTTCTTTTGGTAATCATGAACCATTAACTGATAAGCAGATTTTGAAAGTTTATTGGAATATTTTAAGTTCATTGCAACAAGCCGAAATATATAGAGTTCCGGACGAGTTTCTAAACTGGTTGGAGAGAACTCCATATAAAAATTGTGGAGCAGGAACGAATCAGCTGTTTGTTGGCGAGGATGGCGAATTGTATATATGTAACCTACACTATAAAGAAAAAAACAATTTCCGATATAAATGTTCCAAGGTAAGATGTTCAAAGTGCTCTATTTGCGAAGCCTGTGGGATGAATTGTGTATTTAAAAATGGGGAATGTTCAAGAATTAAAGCTATAATTGAGAATCAAATTGTTGACAAAACAGATTCTTCAAAAACCATGCTTGAAAGGATTGAAAACCTATTATGAAGCTAATCAGAATTAAAATATTGAACAGCACAATTGATATTCTTACTAATTCAAGCCAATTGCACAAATCTTTGATGTCAGAAATAAAACACACTATATCAGATTCTGTACAATCTGAATACAAATGTAAGTTGCTCGTTCTTCCGCCTTGGACAATCGCAAACGATATAATTAACGATTATTCAATAAATGACACGATAATTCTTGACACAACAAGCAAGAAAGACTCTATTTCCACATTAATTACATCGTCATTAAAAGAAAGCTATTTATATAAATGGTATATATCGAAGTATGTAATTAATTCATTACAAGAGAAAAGTCAAATATTATCAATACACGCTTCTTGCGTTAACATTAATGGAAAAGGAGTTCTCTTTGTTGGAAGTAAAGATTCAGGAAAAAGCTCTTTGACAATCGCTTCTTATCTATGGCATAATGCTCGATTTGTCTCTGATGACATTACTATTGTTTATGGATATTCAAATAGACTTGTTGCCACGGGGTTGTTTAATGGAATTAATATTAACAACAATGAAATAGAAACACTCAGAACTGGTTATCAAGTTGAGGAGTTGCCGTCAAGTTTTAAAAAGAGATTGATTATCAAAGAACAATATTCTGCAACCGAAACAAATATAGATTATATTGTGTTTCCTAAAACTAACACACAAAAAAGTAGCATAAGAAGAATTTCAACAGAAAAAGGCATCAAGTTGGTTCAAAAAAATTATATATTTAAAAACTTCTCCGAAAATGATGAAGTTTTATTCAAAAAAGACGGTTTCAGAAACATTGAGTTTTTTGAAATGCATCTCAACAATTCAATAGACAAAAATGTTGAATTGCTAATTGATACATTAAATTTATAGAGGTTACAAGGATATAACGACAATGAAAACAATTGAGGAAATAATAAATCGGCATTTTGCAACAGAAAAAGAGTTAGATATTATTAGAATACCCTCAAAATTTGATTTTCAAAATGAAAACCAATATTTTGAGGTGAAAGGAGAAATGAACTATTTTGTTAAGATAAAAAAGAACTTGAAAAAGGAATTTGTAAACAACAAAATACTAGAACCATTAATTCGAGTTCCGCATATATATGAATATAATCAAACTTTGGATAATACAGCGGAATACATTATTGAAGAATATATAGATGGCGTTATTGTTGATGAGTATACAAATGAGTTAACAATGTATTTAATCGGCCGGGTTTTTGGAACAGCTTTTAATATTAAGCGCCAGGAGGTTAATTTATCAGATGTATTCAAACATTTGAATAGTGAAGACAAACAATTATACAGGAAGTATTATTCAGGAAGTAGGATAGACGGATTTGTTCTTTTGGATGTTGAATATGTTTTGTCTAACAATAAAGAAAACATTTCAGTTATTGATTTGGAAAATTGTTTTTATGACGATGTGAGACCATATATAAATACATATGCCAAGGTTTTTGGAGAGGCTTTTGTTTCTGGTTTTGCTCATGCTTCAAATATGAAATATGACGATTTTATATTATCTGATATGGAAGAATACTTGCATATAAAGCAAAAAGTAGAGGAAATAAAAAGAACAAATAAATAGATACTTGTGGAGGATTATGTATGTGGTATAATAATACAGGAAACGGAGTTACCGTTGCAATTATTGACAGCGGGATTGATAATTGTGATAGCGGAGTGTCAATATATGAGGATTTGACTATGGAGAAATATGGGTATGATTTTGATTTGTTAGGACATGGAAATGTTATTGCTGATATAATTAGCCACTATGCACCTAATGTTAAACTAATTAGCGTAAAAGTATTTCACGAATCATTGACCTGTTCGACCGTACAATTGGAAAAGGCGATAGAGTGGTGTATAGATAGAGAGATAGATATTATTAATATCAGCGCAGCTTTTGAATCTGAAAAAACAAACATTGATACAATACACAACTTGTGCAAACTTGCATCAAAAAAAGGCATTATTATTGTTTCTGCCATAGATTATCAAAGGAGTCTTACTGTTCCTGGAGAACTAACTGAAGTTATAGCAGTACAGAGTAACCTTAATGTTCCAATTGGGTCGTGGAAGGTTTTAGATAGCTACAATAGTATCATTGATTCTAACGGTTATTGGAATACTTCAATAATTAATAATCGATCGATAAAGGGATACAATTATGTTGGGTGTAGCAATAGTTGTGCATTTATTTCGGCAATGACTGCCAAAATAAAAGAAAACGAAAGTTTTGTTACGGTTTCCAAAATATTAGAAATTTTAAATGAAAGTGAATATATCGGAATAAAAAACATCAATGAATATGATGAACGCAAAACATACGCTCTTCTTCCTGTTAATTCTGAAAATTGTCATTTATTAAACTACTTAAATATCAACTATGTATATGTATTCCCTTGGATGGGGCTTAATGGTCAAACGATTAAAGAAAAGTACCCATTCGTTCACAAAGATGTAGAAATAACAAATGACATGGAAGAATTTTTATCAACTCCAAAATATGATATTGTTCTTTTTAATATAAGTGACGAAAAGAATAATCTTGATAAAAATGAAGAATTAAAATTATTTAATTGCATTTTTGCCGCAAAAAAAACCTTGCTGTTATTGTCTCAACTTAGTATTGACGATGAATTATTGCTTAGCAGAGAGCTGATTAATTCGGGGAACACAATATATATCAAAGGATATAAAGCTATATCTGGTCGATATGATTGCAAAGATTTAACATCTTTTGATTTATCGCAAAAAACAAACAACAGAACATTGATCCTTTCGACTTCAACATATAACATCACGAGCGAAATCGAGATAATTATGTATAAGATGCTCAAAGACTCGTTTGACTTTATCACGCGCAATGAGCATTTAAAACTAATTGGCTTAAAAACAGAAGATGAATATGTGGAAATGTCCAACGAAACCACAAAACCTAATGTAATAATGACAATGAACAGATCGATTTTTTCGATTACTAAGGAAACAACCGAATTGCTCGAAAGCGTAGAACGCCTAAAAGAATGCGTTCGCTTTCGACCCAATAAAATACTGTTGGTAGTTACTTTTCCGGATCCAGTCGAATATATTGTTGATTATATTGCTTTTATTAAATATTTCTTTAACATGGATGTTGAAAAGGTTATTGTGTCAAATATAACATTAGATCCAACTCTATACTCAATTAATATACATTCTTATGTTCCCGCTTCAAATCGTAAAACTAATGACTATATAAAAAAATTAAACAGGAAAATAAATATTCCGGTTTGTACTACATATGAGGTGGAAAAGAACTACCATGAATAATTTAATTAACATATCGCGATATAGATACATGGCCTGTCATGATTTGTTTGATAGTATAAATAGTGTAAAGTATGCCATAGTAAAAGGAGAATCATTATCATTTTTCGCATATAATAGTTTTAACAAAAGGTTGTCAAAAGATATTGATGTTTTGGTCGAAAAAAATGATGTAAAAATAATTGAGAGGGAACTTCTACATAGAGGTTTTTCTCAACCAACTCACAGTCGAGCAGATGAAATACTTGCATTCAGTTATTCACATCAAACAATTCCTTTTATAAAAGAATATGGATCAATATTCGTTGAAATAGACCTTAATCATAACTTGTTTTGGGGTGAATATACCGGTAAAAGAGTGGATATTGATCAATTCCTTTCCGATACTATTGAAATGGAAATATACGGTGTCAAAGTCAAAACACTTCCGCCGTTAAAAGCAATGGTGCAACTCATTCTTCACCACTATAAAGAAATGAACTCCATATATCACCTTGCCGATCATGACTGTATTAATTGCAACATGTTCAAAGATGTCTACTATCTTTGGAAAAATAACAAAAATGACATAACTCTTGAAAGATTGTCATCTTTGTGTCAGGAATACGAGATTATTCCCTATGCTTTTTATGTTTTGCATTTTACAAACTGGATATTCAAAGATAAGGAATTGCAAAAATATGTTGATGCCCTTCGCACTGCCGAAGGAGAGTACTACTTGGATTATTACGGGTTGGCCGAAAAGGAAAGAAAACCTTGGAAAGTGGATTTCCAAACCAGGCTGGAAACAGACAACTTATACGAGCTTATAAAGGACGATCTGACTGAAGAAGATATCGAAAAGTTAGAACGCAACCGGCGGATATTTGGGTAATCAAATGAAAGTACATCATATTGGAATCAAGGTTTCAAAATTAGAAAAGAACATAGAATTGTATTCTAAATTGGGGTACCACCAAGTTTCTCCGATTACAGTAGATGAGATTCAAAGCAATAGGATAGTATTCTTACAAAATCAATTCCAGTGTGTTGAATTGATTGAACCACTAAATGAAAAATCGAGCATTTTTCATTTCAAAGACGGATATCACCACATCTGTTATGAGTCAGAGGAAGATGAGGATATTATCAAAGCATTCAAAGAGGCAAAAATCGGAAAGATATTTACAAAGCCCCTTTTGGCGTCTGCTTTAGAAAATCGTGAAGTTGTTTTCGCTTGCTTGCAAAATGGCTTGTTTATTGAACTTATTCTGTAAGGGGATTAACAAAAATGAAAGAAGTATCAACGGCTATCGTGCTGGAAATAATCAATCGTTCTGAAAACATGGAGGTTAGTCAAGAACAACTTGAAGACAGTCTGCCTGAACTCGGAATGGATTCAATAACTTTTATTCAAATCGTAGTTGCTCTTGAAGAAGCATTCGAGTGCGAAATCCCTGACGAGAAACTATTGATCACAGAAATGGACACTGTTCAAAAAATGGTAGACGTGCTTCAGTCAGTATACGATAATCAGGATGCGTAGTACATAGTGCTCCCTTCTGGTTTGAATAAGGAGAAAGTTATGGCAGAAAAAGCATTACAAGTTGCTTGGATATCAAATATTATATTTGAACCATATATGCAAGCGTGTATAAATGGTGCTTTTATGCCGACAGGAGATAGTGTTCGGTTGAACTGCGTAATGTACGAAGAAACTGACAGTAGTTCTGAAATTCTAAAAAATGCCGATATTGTAGTTGTCTGCTTGAATTTCGAGGAAATATATCCAAATTTGATAGCGGCTGTTTTAAAATCAGATTACAAGATTGATCAAATCTGCGATGACATTAAGAAGAATAATCTTGAACTACTTTCCTTAATCAAGTCTATTTCTAAAGCAAAGATAATTTGGTTTGGCTTTGAAGATTATTTGACAAATGATCATATCCTGGTTGGCTCAAAATATATGCTGTCCGGACTTATCGATAGAGTAAATCTTTCTTTGAGCGAAATCCTTACCGACGATGTTTTCGTTGATTTCAAAAAACTTATCGCTTTATGCGGCATCTGCAATTCATATAATATCAAGGGCAAGTATCGCTGGAATGCACCATACTCTAAAGAACTGATAAAACAGATGTCAGATGAGGTGTACAAGCAGTATCTCATACATACCGGACAAACAAAGAAATGCCTTGTTTTGGATTGCGATAACGTCCTATGGGGCGGAATTCTTTCTGAAGACGGAATAGAAGGAATAAAGATAGGTAAGAGCGGTCTGGGAAGACCGTATAATGACTTTCAAAACTTCGTTTTAACAATGTATCAGCACGGCGTGATCCTTGCCGTGTGCAGCAAAAACGATAAAGAAGACGTTTTGCGTGTATTCAGAGAGCATAGCGAAATGCCGCTAAAAGAAAAGCATATTTCGTGCTTTATGGTAAACTGGGAAAACAAGCCGTCAAATTTAGAAAGAATAGCAGAATACTTGAATATCGGACTTGACAGTATCGTATTTGTAGATGATTCTTCCACTGAAATCGAAAGCGTAAAATCTCTTCTTCCGGAAGTGACTGCTATTCAATTTGATAAGTATATGGACTATGAGCCGTTTTCCTGTTTTAATTTAAGATCTGATTATGATATTGAAGAGGTCGAAAGACGTACTCAGACGTATCAGACTAACGGTTTAAGAAACGAGTTAAAGAATAATTCAGCGGATTATACAGAGTATGTAAAATCACTGAGCGTGGTTGCTGACATTCATAAAGCAATCCCTGCAGAATTTAGCCGTATTGCAGAATTGACTCAACGAACAAACAAATGCACAAACGGAAAACGATACACGGTAGAAGATTTAAAAGAGCGGGATACATTACCAAAAATATCTTTGTATTCCGTGTCGGTAACAGATCGTTTTTCTGATTTGGGATTGGTAGGTGCTATGGAAGTTGAAAACGACCGGTTGACTCTGTTCAGCTTATCCTGTAGAGCATTAGGTCGTGAAGTCGAGCAGATAATGATTGATTATTTGGCAGCTAACCATCAAATCAAATCGTTCGATTATATATCAACCAATAAAAACGGAAACTTTCAAGAAGCGTTAAAAGAAATCATTAAAGAAAAAACAGTACAATAATCTCCAAATACAATAAGGGGTAGATATTACATAAAGTGAATAACACAATTGAATACGACATAAGAGACGGAGTAATCAATCCGGAGTATATAGGTATCATAACGGAACCGAGAGATGAAAACTATCGCTTTGAGGATTTCAGAATAACACCCAAAACGGTTCAGAAGATCGACGCACATATCCAAAATGACTCGCCGCTGGAATATACAGTATCTGATTGCCACGATGAATATGAACTTTCATCGGACAAACCGTCTCTGATTGTAGATAATCTCCATTATCAAAAAGGCGAAATGGCTGTCGCACATAACGGAGTAGAGAAATATAGCGGTGAACCGTTCAATATGGCATGTGTGCCGGTTGACGCGGTGAATTTGAATGTAAATGATCCTATGCAACTGAAGATCAAAAACAGCGATAGTCATGAGACGTTGTATTCACGTGATATTTATTTGTATGACTATATAAGCATTGATTCTTCCGTTCTTTCGCACTCCAAGGAATCTTTGTGAGAAAACCGGCGAGAGAGCCACACTTGCACGGAGTTTTAGCCGCACCCTTACGGTGAAGAGCCGCACCTGAAAAAACAGCAAATTCACAGGGTTTTAGCCTCACATTTACGACAATGAGCCACGATTCGAAAATCACCTGTATAATAGATGTTGCACACGAAAGTGTGACTACATTTTTACAGGAGGAATACCGAAATGGTAGACTACCGAGAAATTCTAAGACTGTCATCAGAAGGAAACAGTCAAAGGCAAATCGCAGCGAGTGTTGGGAGCTCGCATCACACCGTCAGCGAAGTACTGACAACCGCAAAACTGAAAGGCATAGAATGGTCGAATGACGATTCCATCACCAACGAGATGCTTCAAAGCATCCTGTTTCCGGATAAGTATGCGGCAATATCCGCATATCTGGAACCGGACTACGAGTACATTCACAGAGAACTTGCAAAGCCTCACGTCACAATGACGCTCCTATGGGGGGAATACAGCGAGAAATGTATTGCTGCCGGAAAGAAGCCCTACATGACTACGCAATTCGGAGACAAGTATCGCCGCTGGGCAAGAGTTACCAAGGCAACAATGCGTATTCACCACAAGCCCGGAGATTCAATGGAAGTTGACTGGGCAGGACAAACGCTTCCGTATTACGATTCCGTAACAGGTGAAGCAACTCAGACATATCTGTTTGTCGCTGTTCTCCCATGCAGTTGTTATGCTTACGCAGAACTATGCAGGGATATGAAGCAGGAAAGCTGGCTTCTATGCCATGCTCACGCATATTCTTACTTCGGCGGTGTTACGCGACTCTTGATCCCGGACAACCTGAAAACCGGCGTTGTTTCCAATACAAGATACGAAACTGTATTGAATCGAAGTTACCGTGAATTGTCTGAATACTACAATACGGCAATCGTTCCTTGTCGTGTGGAATCTCCAAAAGATAAAAGCCATGCTGAAGCAACAGTAAACTATGCGGAAACGTGGATTCTTGCCTCTTTGCGAAACGAACATTTCTTTTCATTTGAGGAGGCACACGAAGCCGTCAAAGAAAAGTTGGAGGAGTTAAACAACAAGCCGTTTAAGACTTCTGCCCGACAAGGGTGTCGCAGGACGAGCTATCTTGAAGAAGAAAAAGCGTTTATGAAACCACTTCCGTCTTCTCCGTATGAACCGGCGACTTGGATCCCTAATGTTAAGGTTGGATATGACTACCTTGTATCTGACGGTACCAACAAGTACTCTGTACCCTTTGACCTCATCGGAGAAAGAGTGGATATACGCCTTACGAGAAATACCGTAGAGGTGTTTATGGGCGGCAACCGTGTTGCGTTGCATCTGCGAAAAAATGCGTTGCAGAAAGATCCGATCATAAATCCGGATCATATGACACCGGAGCATCGTAAATATCTGAATTACAATGCGGAAGATTTTACATTATGGGCCAAAGACATAGGACCCAATACCGAGGAGGTAGTTAAATACTTCCTTACAGCGGGAAAAGAAGCAGAGTGCTCTCAGAAACCGGATAATACCAACAGCTACGGTATTACGCGAGGTATGGATTGCTACCGGAAAGGCGGTGCGTCAAAATGATGACTTCATCTTCTCTTGAATTACTGAAAGAGCTCAGACTCGGAGCGATGGTTGCGGAATTAAAAAAACAAATGGAAGACCCGAGCGCCTATGCAAACCTCGGATTTGAAGAACGGCTCGGACTTATGGTGGATGCCGAATGGAATCGTCGGCAGGCAAATAAACTGACGAGATTTGTACATAACGCAAAGTTTTCACTGCCGAACGCTGTAGTTGAGGACATTGAATACTTTGAAGACAGGCATTTGGATAAGACACAGATTCTGCGGCTTTCTACCTGTAAATACATTGACGACGGTCACCACATCATTCTCCGCGGAGCTTCAGGCAACGGAAAGACATTCGTTGCTTGTGCTCTTGGGAATGCGGCGTGCCGCAAATTCAAGACGGTTCGCTATGCAAGAATGCTGGAGCTATTGGATGAGTTAAGCATTGCCAAGGCGTGTGGAGAATTGCAGAAACTAATAGCCAAGCTCAGGCAAGTAGATTTACTCATCCTGGATGAGTGGCTGATCCGCTGTCTGACACCTGATGAATCCTACAATCTGCTTGAAATTGTGGAGGCAAGGTCACAGCACGGCTCTACCATCTTTTGTACGCAGTTTGAAGTTGCCGGCTGGTACCAAAGAATTAATTCCGACCCGAGTAATGCAAGTCCGATTTCCGAAGCGATTATTGACCGCATCGTTCACAACGCATACGACATATTGATTGACGGCGAAAAGTCCATGCGGGAACGTCACGGGTTAGCAGCTGAAAAATAAATGAAACGAAGGAATTGGGGCTCTGCCCCAAACCCCGAGGTTTAACGCCTTTGAGGTTTCCGGGAAGAGTGGTAATATGTGCGAAAAACAAAAAAGAAGAGCAATCCTCACGCGTCAACGCATGGCATCACTCTTCCCGCCAACCCCGTTTACGGCGCTCGTGTCGGTCCTCACCGTTGCACTATCCTCCGTTACGGCCAAAGCATGTATATGATACCATATTATGTTGCCGCGGTCAATGCTTTTGATGCGGCTATCCGCCGTAAGGGTGCGGCTAAAACTCCGTAGACATGCGGCTTAAACTCCGTGCGGGCGTGGCTATTGAAGCGGCATTTACACTTTGTATACATGTGTGGTAGTCAGTATCGATTACAAAGACATATTTGACTTAGCACATACCTATTCTTTTGCTTTACATTTAAACTCACCAATGGATTCTATCAAATTCATTCAAATTATTGTGTCGCTTGAAGAGGCATTTGAATGCGAGATACCTGATGAAAAATTACTATTGGCCGAAATGAATTCAGTTAACAAGATGTTGGAGGTGCTCCAACTTGCTGTCAGTGAAAGCGATAAATCGGTTATTGAATAGGGAGATACATAAATGTCTTACTCGGAGGCTTTGTTGACCAAAATGAAGAATAAAAAAAATCAGGAAGTTGATGTTATAACCATACAATGCGATGCGTACCCATATACTCCTATCAATAAAGGGTTGTATTACATATCTGATCAAACTGTCGAAGAGCCTTTTACCATGAATGATACCGTAAAATCTCTTGTGGCACACCCAGATTGCACACGCGATGCCGAATGCTTTGACAATGACGTTCGTAGTACTTGCGAAATTTTATTTGATTCCGACAGATGTAAGCGGAAGATTGAAGACCGAACCGGCTACATCTATACGCTAACGATACTTAAAAGCGACCGTCGGCGGAAGGTCGTGATTTCCTATGCCAACTGGGGGTTTTACAGTATATGGTTGAACGATGTGTTGCTGACTTCATTACCTTACAGTAAAAACGATGAGGATGCCACAATTCTTCATCTTGAGCCAGGCGACAACTATCTTGTTACACGCCTGGATATCCGTAGATCAACCATTGGTATATCCTTGCGCATTAATGTGTACGATTATGATTATGCATTGACTGGGAAGAACGAATACATTAAATATCTGATTCAAAATCGGGAACGCAAACAGGTAAAGCTCCTTTTTGATTATGATGGTGAGGTTGCCTCGCAATTTATGCTTGTCAGGACTGACCTGACAAGCACAGAGCAGCGGCAATATTCTTACCGTTTGACCCGCGTATGTGGTAACGAACGTTATTACGACGAACCGCTCACTCCATACGAGTCGACTTTGTTTCCGAAGGTTGAGAATGCCGGAGATCTGTCCCAGTTGTATGATTTTGAAATTCTAAGTGACGGTTCTCCGATTTACGAGAATTTATTGCTGCTCTCGTCAATGAATGCAGAATTGGCATATTTGGAGCAGAAAATGAGCAGTGGCAAATTATCTCCTGCCGCACATAGTTACGAACGAAACATTCAAGAAAAAATTAACACAATCAAAACCTGCTTCCCGCTGTACTTGAACTATTGCTTTTATTCTGCCTACTTGTACTTATATGAGTTACGTTCTGTATATCATCTGTTGCAGTATGGAAAAAACGCCGCTTACTATCAACACCCGTCTCTACACCATTTCCCGTCAGAATTAGACGGTCAGGACGAGCAGATAGCCATACACATTCCACATGGCTTGGATCCGTCGGACACGGTCACAAAGTATTCATTGTGCATATTGGCAACGACGGGTCCTGACCATATGGTTATGTTCGATCGGTTCTCGGAGCTTACATACCATTATGCGCATATGCCGGTTATTTTTGCATCTATAACTGGAAAGGGTATCACGACAGGAAGTTATATCGGTGAAGCGGCTTTCATGGATTGCCTACACGAACTTCAAAGGCTGTTTCCTATAGATGCAGATAAAATTTCGATCCATGGAACCTCCAACGGCGCTTATGCAACATGGGCTATTGCCGAAGCCTACCCGCACCTGTTTGCAGCAATCTCGCCAATTTCGGGCTGCCCGATAAAGAGTCAATTATCCAATCTTAGCAATATCTATATTTATAATGTTCATGAAAATGCAGAACACGGATTGGATTTGTATTCCAGTTATGACTATCCCAATTATGTATTTCAAAAAGAGGGAGTGAAACATGACGTCATACAGTATGAGCACGAGTCACATACTGATTTATACAAGCTTTTGTTCCATCCCAGCATTGTTGACAAATTGCTTTCGCATAGGCGAGACGTCTGCCCGAAACATATTCATTATTTGACATCGAATGGCGTCCACAATCAAGCATATTACATTACGGTAGAAGGTGCTGTTTCGTCAGCCGTGGAGGCGTCCTTTGACTCAACCATTGCAGTTCATGATGACGGAGCTGTCTGGAGAATTACCACGAATAAAATAACGCATATGTTGCTTGAAATCCCGCCGTATCTGCACCAGGTATCAACGAAATTGATCGTCAATTCCGCTTTGGTTGCTGATGGATACCTAAGCGGCAAAGTTCGTGTGGATTGCATCAATCAGTACTTAGCCCATGATGATGCGTGCAGATCATTGCGTTTGTGGAACGGTGGTATTGTTAGCTGTTACCAGGGTTCTGTAAAGATTTTGAGGCCGAATGTGGATTCACATGAGCAAGTCAAGATCATGCGTGTTGCGAAAAATCTATCCTCGCCCAAAACAAATGGATACATGCGGCATACGCTCGTACAGTATCCCATTATTATAGAAAATCAGGTGACACCGGAACTGCTGCAAGAGGGTAACTGGATAATTATCGGGACGGATTATAATAACGAATATGTGAAGAAGATGATAGAAGCTATGCCCGTCAGCATGACTTCAGAAGGGTTCACATACAACAACACGAAGTATGAAGGATCGTACTCGTTCCTTTGTGCTTTGTCTAATATCTTTAATTCAAATGCCTGTGTCACGGTCATCGCGTATTCTTCGCAGGATTTTATGAACAACAATTTGTTTCTTCGAAACATGATATTATCCTCTGCGTCAAATGGATTTCATCCGTATCTAAATCAAGCCTTTCTGGTGAAATCAGAAAACGACTATTTTTGTGCAAAAACCATGGGCGACGACCTGATACCGGTCAATCAATTTATTCAAGCAATGTCTGATAAGGAATCTCCTGCTGCTGTATCATGGGATATGTCCGATTATGACGATGCTATTTCGCTTATTGCGATGAATGTGGTGAATAAACGAATCGAGGATGGCGCGCTGAAAGCGGATGGATGGGGAGGCGATCCGAACTTGACTGCAATCAACAAGGAGATTGATGCAGAGCAATCCAAGTATCTTGCTATTGAATACATGAATGCCTCAAACGGTAAAATCGCGCAGGTATTTTTCTCGCAAATATCGAGGTATGATTTTTGCGAGGAGCAATCCATTCTTTTTGAAGTTATTCCTAATGATACCGTCGTACGCGAATACTTGTTGGATTTGTCTCAAATCAGCACCTGGAAGGGAATTATCCATGCTGTGAGGTTTGATCCGTTTAGCTACGATACAAATGAGGGGCAATTTGAACTGTCAAGGATTGACTTTTTGACAGAAACCCCGAAGAGAAATTTTTGCAAAATTATTTCACAGGAAGAAGCAGAAACCATGTATAAAGCTGCGGGATTCAAAAAATGAGGCAAGGACATTTGGAAAGAATGAACCCTTCATGATGATTATCTGCGGAAGAAAGATGACGCAAGCGTGTGTGGTACTGTCCTGCGGACATAATCCCGGATAGGAAGAAGGGACAGGGAGGATTATGTATACAAAAGAGCAAGAAGAACAGGCACTTGCGATATATGATGCGACACAGTCAATCGCAGAGGTCATTCGGCGGTTGGGATATCCATCTATAAGGGGGAAATAACGCCTGCAGTAGACAATCTGA
>ULKR01022146.1_pt1 | contig 15695 bp, 13 predicted proteins | sample 1951181 | NCBI WGS metagenome assembly ULKR01 (sample SAMEA4835503, study PRJEB28245) | human gut metagenome | biome: gut microbiome; material: fecal sample | place: Denmark | collected 2008 | reverse complement strand
CCAGCATGCGCCAGATATTGGAAGAATCCCCGAACCACAGAATACCAACCAGGAACGTGCCCAACGCGCCAATGCCGGTCCATACCGCATAAGCGGTGCCGATGGGGATGTTCCGCTGGGCAAGCCACAAAAGAAAACCGCTCAGAACCATGCTGAAAACGGAGCAGGCGATGCAAGCGGCGAATTTGCCGGGCCCTGTGCCGGGCGTTTGAGAAAGTTTGAAACCCAGAGGCCATCCAATCTCGCAGAGACCGGCCAACACCAGATAAATCCAGGACATATATTGAAACGGGGAATCACCTTCCGCTCACCGGCCTTCCCAAACGGAAAAAGCTCCAAGGGCAACGGATGCCCTGCAGAATATCTGCCCGGCGTTTCCGATCAAGGCAATAATTTTTTATGAACCCGTATAAAATGGGATACACACTGTTTCACCGGCTTCGGAAAAATGGTTCTTTCAAACATGAAATCTACAAAAACATATTTACCATAAGTCACATACCTGTTCTTTTTAATTAAAAAACGGTCTTATTTCAAGCCTTCTCGAATATCCTTGAGCCGGAAGCCTCCGCCCTGTGATATTGGTTCCGTTATGGCTATTCATTATTCACTTACCGCCATCATTCTGACCGGAAGCATGGCTTCCACGGGAATCGCGGCTACTACATGGACAAGCGCCACCCCCGATCTCTCCCCCACATCCCAGTATCTGTGCACCGGATGGTCTTTCTGCCTGGGAGAAGCAGGGTCAAGGCTTATCACGACCAGCACGCCGCATTCCCAGCCAATGGATGCAGAAGTACGTCTAACGTCCATTGATTTCAATTTGAGAGAGGCCAGAAAGAACGGAACAGGCCTGCTCATCGTGCAACATTCAGGCGGTATCCAAACCATTATCGGCAAATCGGACAATACCATTTCTACTGGAAACTATGTTTCCGGAACATGGACTTTTACCAACGGGCCAATTTTAAACACAGGCACTACTTATTACGCCATGTTTACTGAAACGGATCTGTCCGCCATCAGCATAGGAGACTGCTGGGACAACGATTTCTTCTCCATCAACGGTTCCCGGCGTATCGACAATTCCATGGATAACGCAGCCGGAACGGGGCCGTCTGTCAACCAGCTCGCTTTAGTCGGCTCCAATTGGCAAAAGGACTTTATTGCCCGTAACGATAACATGGTTCCCACAGGTCTTCAAATCCATACACAGGCCGTACCGGAACCGGCAAGCGCATTGCTGCTTACGTTTGGCATGGCGCTTCTGCCCTTCAGACGCCGCAAATCTCCCACACTTTAATTACAATATCCATTTCCCATGAATCTGCACCTATCATCCCTGGCAGCGTTGCTCCTGGCATCATACCTTCCGGCGCAGGCCACCGTACCGGCCCATTCCCCTTCCACAGCGTTCATACGGAGCGGCCTCCCGATCGTTGATCTGGATCAATGGACAGAAGCCCAGGTAGTAGTCGACAAGGAAAAAGGAAAATACCTGGGACATCCAACGACGCTATTGCTGAAAGACGGAAAAACCATTCTGTGCGTTTATCCTAAAGGGCACGGCTCCGGGGAAATCATCCTGAAGAAATCCACGGACGGAGGCAAAACATGGAGCGAAAGGCTGCCAGTTCCAGAATCATGGAAAACCAGCAGGGAAGTACCCACACTATATGAAACGGAAGACTCCTGGGGCAAGCGCCGCATTCTGCTTTTCAGCGGCATTCAGGGGGAAACAGAAACACAGCCCCCAGAAACCGGATGGCGGTCAGTGAAGACAACGGAACAACATGGTCCGAGCTGACCCCCATTCCCAACCAGGCCGGAGGCATTGTTGTCATGAGTGACCTGATTCCTCTAAAAACGGGAAAAGGGCATTATATGGCCTCCTACCATGCCAATGCCCGGGGCAAAGACGGACATGGAGAGTTTCACACCATTGAACAATATGTCACCTTTACGGAAGACGGTGGGCTGACCTGGACCTCCCCCCAGGTCATTTTCCCAGGGACAAGGGACATGCACCTGTGTGAGGGAGGTTTTGTCCGCAGCCCGGACGGAAAAACAATCGCGCTGCTGTTACGGGAAAACAGCAGGCACCATAACTCCCAGATCATGTTTTCCGAAGATGAAGGTAAAACATGGACTCCCCCCAAAGAACTGCCGGCAGCCCTGTGCGGAGACCGCCACCAGATTCTTCCCCTGCCTGACGGAAGGCTTCTGGTTCAATTCAGGGATGCTCCCCCGACCAGGAAGAAAGGGCAGGCCGCCAGCCCGACGGAAGGAGACTGGGTAGCATGGATAGGCCGGTGGGAAGACCTGAAAAACGGCACGGAAGGCTCATATAAAATCCGTTTTAAGGACAACCGCAACGGTTGGGACTGCGCCTACCCGGCCGCCGAACTATTGCCGGACCATACCCTGGTATGCACTACCTACGGACACTTTGACAAAGGGGAATTGCCATACATCCTCTCCGTCAGATTCAAAATCAGCGATACGGACAAGATGGTCAAACAATATGCGGGGAACAATCACCCCAAGATCAAAAATGACACAGGAGCGGGAGAAACCGTTTTTGACCCCAATGAGCCGGACTCCGTTAATCGCCTTCTGAAACGTCCCTGAACATCATATTCCTCCATGCTCCCGAAAAACGCGGAACGGAAAAAACACAACCGGCAAGACCGCTTGCCATCAGAAGTAACCAGAAAGTATGATTCCCCCATGGATACACAGCCTGGGGAAACGGCCCAGTCAAGAACCGTTGCCAAATTAAAGCACCGCCTCCGGTCCGGGCAATTCATAAACGCCATGCCCGGAGAACGAGAACTAAGCAAAGCGCTCGCCGCCGGCAGGGGAACCATCCGGAAAGCCCTCGCGCAGCTGCAGGAAGAGGGCTTCATAGCGGCTCCGGATAAAAACAGGGCCAGGAAAATCATCAGGACTTCTACAAGCCCTGTGCAGCCTCTGCCCCTGCTGGAAAAACGCGTTTGCTTCCTCTCCTCCGTTCCTATCCGGGACATCCCCCAAAGCATTTGGGTGGAACTTTACCAACTGGAAAAAGCGTTGCGAATCGAAGGTATGGCGCTTCAGCTGGTTGAAGCCACATGGGCAGAAAAAAACAATCCGAACATGCGGCTGGAAAAACTGGAAACAGAACATCCCGGCTCCTGCTGGATACTCTACCGTACCACGGAAGAAGTACAACTGTGGTTTAAGCGGAAAAGCATCCCCTGCCTGGTCCGGGGAGTTTCCTACCCTTCCTCCAATCTGCCGTATCTGGATACGCATTGGGAAGTGCTGGCCGGTCACGCGGCCGGCTACCTGTACCAGAAAGGACACCGTCGGATCGCGCTCTGCATACCGGATTCCAAGCTGAGAGGCAACAGGCTCATGGAACAGGGGTTCCTCTCCTTCCAGGGGGAACATTATACCCCCTATGTCATCCGCATGCCGTCGGATGCCATTAAGGCAGCCCAGGAACTCAACCGAATTGACCTGGCGGATACGGGTATCACCGCCTTAATTTCTACCCGGAGCAGAATGCTGATATCCATCATCTCCTGGGCGGCCACCATGGCTAAAAGCATCCCGGAGGAAATAAGCCTGCTCAGCCTGGTTCATGAACCTTACCTGAACCATGTCACTCCCCCCATTACCTCCTACCGCTCCCCTGCAGAAAAAACGACTCGCAGGCTTATCCGGATGATTGAAGCCCTGCTGGAACATCGCCGTATCTCCAATAGCCACATCCTCCCGGAGTTATGCCCCGGCCAATCCATCAGTACGTTGAATTCCCCCCCCTCCTGCCTTTGAATCCATCAAGTAATAAGGCCTGATCTGCCTTCTTCCATAACGCTCCGCTACGGAGGAAAGCATTCAATCTCCCCCTCCCGGAGACACCTCCGGAAGGGAAAAACGTATTAGCCGGCTTTCCTCTACTTGAGAACAGGAGCTTTTTTGCCGGGAGCCAGCCCTGTGTCCTCTCCGTCCGTCAACCATTCCATGGTAATGGGAACAAACTTCAGCTTTTTAATATGCTCCTGGTTTTCCTCATAAAGCACCCCAACGATGCCGGGTTCCACCATGGCAAGGCTGGAATAGGCAAAACCGCCCTCGCCCAGCAATTTCTTCACCGGCCAGGTCTTGCCGTTGTCATAGCTCATGGCCACCTGTCCCTTAATGCGCCGGCCCGCGCTGGGCCCGGAAAACAGAATGCGGCTTTTGCCGCCGTAGGCAGGCTGGTCGCTCAGGGAATACGTCATCAGGGAATTCTGGGTACTGTCGCAAAACAGCTCCGGAGCGTCCTCCACCTGTCCCCAGGTCTCCCCGCCATCCTGGGACCACGCAATACGGCGGCAATTGCCTGCGCCCCAATGGCGCGCAACCATCACCACGCCGCCGTTATCCGTTTCCGCAATGGACGTCTCGTTCACCATGCCCTTCATATTGGCAGTCGGCTGGCCCAGCTTCCAGCTCTTGCCGCCGTCATCGCTGTAAATGCAGGAAATCACCCATTTGCCGAACGGCCCTTCATTCATCGGAATCACCAGGCGGCCCTTGTGGGCGCCGCTCTTCAGCTGGGTTCCCGCATTCGGGCCGGACGCCATAATATCCACTCCTGAAGGACGCTTGGTCGTCTTAGTGATCTCCTGCGGCTTCGTCCAGGAAGAACCTCCGTTCCTGCTCTGAATCATAAAATTGCGGATGCACTTTTCATCATCCCATCCGTCCGGGATATTGGGCTGCCGCTCCTTGACCCCGGCAGGGTAACGCTGGAATACGACAGTCACGGTCCTGGTTTTGGCGTCATAAACGGGGCACGGATTATTGAACGTGGCGCCATGGGCCTTGGCAATCGCCCGGGGACGGGACCAGGTCTTCCCGCCATTCTTGCTGACGCTCATGATAATATCGTTCTCCCCCTGGTCGGTATTTTTGTACCGTCCTTCGGCGAATGCCAGAAGCTGGCCCTTGCCGATACTGAGCAGGGCGGGAATACGGATGGACGCATAGGGATTACCCTCCCCGGCGCTGAATACGGTCACAGCCCTGTCCGTAGGGAAACCGGTTTTCTCTTCCTGCCCGAACGCCGGCAATGCCACGGCGCATACGGCACTCATCAAACACTTGAATACGGAATTCATCATCCTCTCCACCTTATTCCATTTTCCCCTGCCGCACAACAACCATGTCATGAATGTGCGCCAAGACCAGAGAAAAAGGAACACTAAAGAGGAACGCGCGGCAGGAACGCGATACCGCCGCCGGGCAGCCCGGAAGGCTTCGGCCCAAAATTCAAACCAGCAAGAAACGTGCCCATCCGAATACGGATCCCCGGAAAAGCGCCCGCCGGAACCGGGGAAAATATCCGGAAACGCGAAATCGGCTGAAAAATCCCTGCCGCACCGCCAAAGCCATTCCACACATCAACCGCCCGGCCTCTCTTCTGACGAACTACCTGCCTATTTATTAATCAAGAGAAAAATAGTGAAAGAAGAAGAAAACGGAACCTGTATCTTGTAACATCACAGAATCACCTGCTTCCCGTACTGTCATGAACCGAATCCTTCCATTACTATCCCTTCCCCTGCTGTCGCTCGCAGCGGTATTTGCCGCTAATACGCCGGAACACATCGGCAACGACCTCAAACTGTTCAAAGACTCCTCCTGCACCTCCCTGAAGCCGGATGTGAAAGACACCTCCGCCTTCCAGTCTGACGCGATGAAGGAACTCGCGACCAAAATCCTGGCAGGCCATTACAAGCCGGACTACCTGTATGCCGAATACCGGGCCCTCCCCTCACCGCGCCAGACGGGGAAAAATCTCAGAATCGGCGACGGATTCAGCAAATACGACAACATGACGGGCGTCTATCTGGAAAAGGGGAGGCATGTCGTCCTGGTCGGCAAGACGGAGGGGCAGGAAATCAGCCTCCTTCTGCCGAACCTGATGCGCAAGCCGGCCGAAGGAGTGCAGCCCACAAAAGACCCCAACGGCTGGGGATTGCATAAAAAGCAGATTCCGCTCAAGGAAGGAATCAACATCATTGACGTGGAAACGCCCGCCAACGCCTATATCAGCTATTTCACCGAAGACGCCGGCAAGGCGCCGAAAATTCCCGTCCACTTCGTAACCGGCAAAGCCAACGGCTACTTTGACACCACCCGGGGCGACACCAACAAGGACTGGATTCGCCTGCTTGACCAGGCCGTCTCTCCGATCATGGATGCCCGGGGAAAATACATCCAGGTTGCCTACCCCGTAGAATTCCTGAAAAAATTCACCAAAGACCGCGGAACCGAACTCATCAACGCCTACGACAAGCTCATCGGCATCCAATACCAGCTGATGGGCCTGGATAAATACGGCAAAATCCCGGAAAACCGCGTCCTGGCCCGCGTGAACTTCAACTACTACATGTTCCGCGACGGAGACGGAGTCGCCTACCTTGGAAACGACGGGACAATGCGCATGGTAACCGACCCTGAAAACGTTCTCAAGGGCGATGCCTGCTGGGGATTCTCCCACGAAGTCGGACACGTCATGCAAATGCGCCCGATGACCTGGGGCGGCATGACGGAAGTCAGCAACAACATCTTTTCCCTGCAGGCCGCAGCCAAAACAGGCAATGAAAGCCGCCTGAAGCGCCAGGGCAGCTACGACAAGGCGCGCAAGGAAATCATCGAAGGGGAAATCGCCTACCTGCAATCTAAGGATGTCTTCAACAAGCTGGTTCCCCTGTGGCAGCTCCATCTTTACTTTACCAAAAACGGACACCCCGACTTCTATCCTGACGTCATGGAGTACCTGCGCAACAACGCGGGAAACTACGGAGGGAACGACACCGTCAAATACCAGTTCGAATTCATCAAGGCATGCTGTGACGTCACAAAAACCGACCTGACGGACTTCTTTGAGAAATGGGGATTCTTCAAACCCGGAACATTCCACATCGGCGACTATGCCCAGTACGACTTTAACGTCACCCCCGAAATGGCGGCGGAAACGAAAAAATGGATTGCCGGCAAAGGTTACCCGAAACCAGAAACCGACATCACCGAACTAAGCGAGTAACGTGATTCGGCAATCCCGACGATTCCCTTTAATCATCAAATATGCTGCAAACGGATAAGAAAAACAGGGACTCAAGTTCAATTCTTTTGAAAGTATTTTTGATGATGGAAGATTATTAAGAAGTTAAACTCCCTCACCAAAGGGTGGAATCATTTCTGATTCCACCCTTTTTCATTTCTACATCCATCTCCCCTATTCCCAGCCATACTGGGTACGGCAAAAGGCATGGTGCCCCTAGATTAAATGTATTCCCCCATTTGATAGCCTACCCAGAAATTGATACAATTGGCATACGTCTCCTATTTTGTCCAAGCATCCAAACAGGAGGCAAAAGAGGATGCTTTTCGATGAATCAGTTTGGGCTGGTTGGTTTTCCGTATAACGCTAGGTGGATAACGTATTTCCCTGATAGTCGCAAATGAAGAGGGCATTTCCCTTGAGTATGGAAACAACTTCAGAAGAGAATCCCAGCAGTTTTCCTTTTTTGGGAGAACAGGATGCGTCCTTCAGGGAATATTGCGCGGATATGTGTTCCTTGTTGGTATGCGATTCCGTATCATAAATCCACCATGTCGTGAAACATTGGGTTTACACACAGCAAAACGCAATGATAATCAGTTATTTTTTACCGCCCAAAACAGGTTAGTTGACAAAATATGTTTAATAGTATTTTCTAATAAATGTTATGGGAAGAAAACCGTCAACATCAAAAGAGATCTTAGAAAAATGGCAAGCCTCTCTGAAAGAGAAAACCCATAAAGGGGCATTAATACTAGATGCTTTTATACAAAAAGTAGGATTAAGTGGGAGACTATCAATTGATGGAATTAGAAGAGTTTTTCACGAAAGAAATCCAGATAAAAAAATAGATCATCTTGGTTCTTTGACTGGGAATACATCTGAGAAATCAAAACAAGGAAATACATATGCAATTCGTCCATTCAAATATATAAAAGATAGGTATGAAATTCATGAGAATATACAGCATATTTTAAAAAAAATAAATTGGGTCAGAGAAAAATACTCAGAAAAAGAAACTGAACCTATTACTAAAAAACCTTTTATTCCTAAAAGTCTTAGGCGGCAGATAGAAGCACGAAGAGGACAGCCAGAATTCAGAAAAAATCTTCTTAAGGCATATAAGTATAAATGCGCAATTACTGGGTGTGACGCAGAGGAAGCTCTAGAAGCTGCTCATATTGTTCCTTATTCTGAAGAAGAAAACTACGACTTAGAAAACGGCCTCTTGTTAAGAGCTGATATACACACGCTTTTTGATCTGCGATTAATTAATATCAAAGAAAAGAATTCCATTTTTTCTGTTTCTTTAGATCCATTCTTACAAGGCAAAATTCCATATGATACCTTAGATGGTAAAGAAATAAAATTGGGAGAAAATGTAGATACTCATAATTTTTCCATTAATCTTGAACGGAGATATAATATTGATAAATGAAAATTCTAATCTCCTTTTACCAGATTGGAAATTGTTTGAGCCACCATATCTCCAATTGTTTTATTCTACTTGGAAGCCTTGGTTTCCATTTATCATAGAGTTCAGGAGACAATTTCACAGTCAAAATCAAAGCGGCATCTACTTCTACGCCAGTTTAACCATCCTCCAATCTAATGCTCTTCTCTATGTCGACAATAGTCCTGGATTCCAACGACATGGGGATTTGATGCTAAATGACGGCTCAAGGCTCGGTTTTTATCTGGACGGCATTACCGCTGCGACATTGGAGAATCACGGTTCAGGTACATATTCCAATATTTCCGTGACCAACACATTGAATTTGAATGGAACAGTGAATGCCGAAGTAGAAGTAGGCTTAGGTATTTTAGCCGCAGGGATGGAAGCGTTTACTCTGGATCTTATCAAAACGGAAGGAACGGTTTCCGGTAATGGTGATTTTGTCCTTTCCCTGAATGATGAAAACCATCTCCTGAAGGAAGGCAGTCTTCTCTGGGATTCTACTACAGGCATACTCAGTTTCACAGGACAGGTGGACGAAGCCGTAGCGGCCGCCCTGGTCGGCAAGGACGGCTCTAATATCGCCAATTCCCTGTGGTCAAGTACCAGTGTCGTCAAGAACTTCGGGCAAACGGCTGTTTCTCAATTCAAGGTTACCCAACCGGGAGATTCCAATGTATGGGTAAGCGGTTTGGGCGATTTCGTTACCATGAACTCCACTTCCCATGCGGACGGTTTCCAGTACAACGGAGGAGGGTATGCGGCAGGGATCGACTACGCTTGGACGAAGAAATTCCGTGCCGGTATCGCCTTTGGTCAAACATTCGGAACCTTCAAATCCGACGACAACCAGGCATCTATCAAGCAGGATAGCATCATGACCGGTCTGTACGCCAATTATCTGGAAACCTTGTGTAACAAGCATAGTTTGGGATTGAGCGGATACTTTGCTTATGGATCGGTGGAAAATAGGGCCGATACTCTCATTGGTAATTCCTCATACCTTCCCGGTCATGCAAAATGGAATGACGACGTGTTCTCCTTTGGTCTTAAAGCAGACTGGAACATCAAAGTCACCGACAAAACAACGCTGACACCGTTCATTGGGATTGATTATGTCCATGGAGCACAGGAAAGCTTCACGGAAACATATTCTAACGGCAGTCGCCAGTATAGGGACGGCAGGATGCAGGTCTGGAGTGTTCCTGTAGGCATTACGCTCAAAAAGGAAGTATCGGTTGGAGGAGGACAGCTTCTTCTTCCTGAACTGACGCTCGCCTATGTCGGCGATGTCTCCAGAACGAATCCTTCGGTCAAATCCACCATCTACGGTATCGACAACAAGCACGAAGGAAGTAATCCGGACAGAAGCGCTTTCATGATGAATGCCGGAACCAACTGGATCATCAACCAGAACTGGAGCGTAGGAGCATTTTACACTCTGGAGACCAGAAGCGGCCAGATGAATCAATCCGCCTCACTTTCGGCAAGGTACAGCTTCTAAAATAGACAAATAACAGTCATCAAGGGATGGAATCAGCAATGGTTCCATTCTTTTTCATTTTTACGTCCATACGCTATTCCTCGCCATACAGGGCACGGCAAATGGCACAGTACCCCCGCCAGATCAAACGCAGTCCCCCAATTAATAGACCATCCCTGTTTGGTCTCAACATATACGGAAAGGTTTCTGCATGAAGGGGGCACTTTTCCAAATGCTTCGGAAATGTTTTTCTCAAAAAATGGAAACTTTTTCTCCATTAGGAAATGTATCAAATAGGAAAACAGGAAAGTCCATTTAGCCATTTGTAAGGCAAAATTATTTTTTACGGTAATTTTTCAGATTTGCGTAGGTTAATACCTTTCCTTCCTCCGAAATCCTTACAAATGATCCTGGAATCATTCAGAATAAATTACCCCCCCCATCGACAAGGAATACAGCGTACGATTGACCAAAAACTCGGTATCATTCATCCATGAAGATTTTGTACGAAGCCATTTTTAATTAAACATTTCCTTGTCACCACTCAAACTATCCTCATCACTTGAAATCAAAGGAATACGGGGTAATTAATCCTAAATTGATTTCTACGGAAATTATTCAGAAAGGAAGGTAATTGGTAAGGGGATATGCTGAAATATCCGTACAATCAATTCTGGAAATGTTCAGAATAAAATAACCTGTGTATAGATGGTTCTCCATATACTGCAATCTGCCCTTCCTCAAACATGGATTCTCCAAATGATCATATACAATGGAGTAATGGATAGTAAAAATGCCTATAAAAACGTGTTTAAATTTTACAAATACATTGCAATGATCAAGTTATGAAAAATATGGTCTCATACAATGTATATTAAAAATAAAGAGAGAGTTTTCAAATGTATACTGCTGTATTCCATGTATTGCTTCCCCGGAAACCATATAGTATTCATAAGAACAAGGAAACAAATAAGTTACAAGAAAAATGATCTCACTCCATGTATGAATATAATAATTCTCAAACGTATAATTACATGACCAGATTACAGGACTTTCAAGGTTAACTTATTTTGTACGAAGGTATTTTTAATTAAATAATCGAAAGTAATTAATCCTAAATAATTTTTATGAAGATTATTTAGGATATAGGGAAGATATCAATGAGTAACATAGGGATCAACTGTGGCTATACGATGTTGGTACAATAGTAATATCATTTTCTAATCTTTTTACTGGTTGTGTATCTATTCTATTTTTAGGAATACTAACAGAGAAAGTAATTCTATTATCAACTCCATAGTTTTCCCAAATAGTACCTTCATGTGCAAGAATTATCCTTTTTGCTGTATATAATCCCATTCCCGATCCATTTACATGCAATTTTCTGGCTTGAGGAGTACGCTTGCCAAATTTATACATATCAAGCCGTTCTAGCTCTGAAGGAAGTTTAATCATAGAAAAATTTGAAATGCTCACAACTAATCTATCTGTTTCAAAAAGAGAAAAAATTTCAACAGTTCTGGAAGGATGGGAGTATTTAACAGCATTCATTAGAATATGTTGTACACACAATTTAAAAGCCCTTTTGTCTCCAAGTATAGCAAAATCTCTAGTTTTTTCTTTATCATATTTTATAATAATATCAACTTCTTTTTCACGAGCTTCAGACTCCAACGAAGTGGAAACTTCATTTAGTGCTATAGATAAACTGAACCAATTCTCAGAACGTAAGGAGTACTCATCATTGAGTGTTATTTCTAATGAATCTGTTAAGGCATATGCATTTAACAAATCCATTCTAGCTTCATCAGCCTTATGTCTAAGGTAATCATCGGCAGAAGAACGTGTGGCAATAATTCTTAATTTGGCATTAATAGATTGGATTTGGGTTGCCATATCATGCCCTATTTCTCGAATAAATAACTTAGTAGTGTTAAGTTTATAATTATTTTCTTTCTGTTCAATTTTAGCCTTAAAATAATCCTTAAAAAATGGGAATGCATTTCTAACCGATGGAAGCAAATAATCATTATTTGATATAATGCTTTTTATGACGGCAATTATGATATAATAATAGTTTTCCTCTAGTTCGTAATAACATAAAACACGACATTTTGAATCATCGTACTTAATTAGCTCAAAAATATCTGTAAAATCTTTTTTATCGATAGAAATTCCATGTTGATTTTTAGTATGAATTAAAATATATTTAACAAAATTTACAAAAGCATATTTTTTTGCATTTTCAAAAGGATCTATAGGAATTCCATAATTTGAAGCAATAGTCAGATCTAATTCGTCATTTATATTTTGACGTAAAAATAGAGAAAAAACCATTGGTTTATTATTATTACATTTACTATCTAGTGAATCTAGAAAAAATTTCCATAATAATTTCTCAGTTGGCTCTTGTGCTCTTGTTCTCATTACTCAATAATTGCATTAATAGTTTGTAATAATTCTATTGGATCTATAGGTTTCCGTATAATTTCATCTACTAAACCATGAAGAATCTGAGGCAACGGATGTCTTGTTCCTGTTAACACGCAAATTTTGAGATCAGGAAATTCTTCTTTCACCTTTTTAATAAAAAATACACCTGCCTGATGTTCATCCAAGTCAGGATCATCTCCCCACGTAGCATCCCAACTAATTTGTATATCTACTATCAATAACGTAACTGGAGCAGCTCTCAAATATTTTAGAGCAGAACTAGGATGAGGTACAATATGCACATAATATCTATCTTGGAAAAAATAGAATGTATCCCTTAACTTATCTACTTCGTCATCTACACTAAGAATTATAGGCTTACTTCCTCTACTTAAAATATCATTCTCTATTTTTAAATAATTCAAATAGAATGGATTGACGGATGACAAATTAGGATCTCTTTTACATTCAATTTCTACATTATACTTTCTTCTTATGATTTCTCTACATTGTTCATCATTTAGTGCCTTTTCTATAGGTCTACACACTTGTAATAGCCAATGAGAAATACTCTCTTCTTTAGCTGGAAGAACTGCTGGTTTTAGGTATATATAGTTGGTACCATTTAGATTAGCATAATCATACGTATTCCCTAATTCCCATTGCTTAGTAATTATATGTTTGTACCAATTCCATTTCGATAGAGGTTCCATATCTTCATATAAACTATTAAAAGCACTAATGGGAGCTCTAGAAGGACCAATATCCATTTCATCTGCTAGTCTTAATAAAGCTCCCAAATATTTAATTTTTTCAGGTAATTTTGAGAGTTTTATACTACGGTGAGCTTCTCCTATTGAAATGATTTTTTGTATAGTGTCTAAGTCGAACCCGATTTCCGCAAGAAAAGATGATTTTTGTTGTAAAAAAGATTTTATAAGATTATGATGCTTTATTCTAATAGCATTTTCTAGCTTTGAAGGATCATCTAAATCTGAGCTATCTTTTTTGAGTTCATCTAGAGTAAAATCATTCAAAGCAGTTAACATCCCAACATCATGTATACAAATAGCAGCACAAAGCAAAAATAAATCTCTATTATCTATTTTAATTCCGCCATTAATTAAAATGGCCAAATTCTCAAATATATTATCTGTATGGACTCTTCCATGAATTGTAAAAAAGTTAAATCTAGGACTGAATTCGTGCCATCCATCAGATTTATTTTTAAGCAATTTTAAAAGCTCTAAATCTCTTTCAGGAAGTCTTTGGCATATATCTAACATAATCACTTAGCTTAGGAAAGTACTGATACCAGTATCAGTTTCTCATACAATTATGTCCAGTTTATTTCCCCATTTTTTCCCCATACCCCTACAAACAAAAACCGCAATATACTCATCACGAATATATTGCGGTGGAAAATTGATGGCGGACAGGGAGGGATTCGAACCCTCGGTACCGGTTTGCGGTACACACACTTTCCAGGCGTGCTCATTCGACCACTCTGACACCTGCCCGTTGGAAATTGTGCTAGATAGGAAAGCAGGGGCAGAATAACGGCAGAAGAGAGGTTTGGCAATCTTTTTTTCATCCGGAAGGTATTTTCCCGTTTTCCCCGAGTTTTTTCACGTTTCCGGCGGTTGCGCGAAGAGGATGAAAAGAGCCCCGGCAGCACGAGGAAGTCTTCAACGGGCATAAACAGCAACGAAGCGTATTTTCAGAAGTTTTGAAAGGAACAGGTTTCCGTGGTTCACAAAAATTATCCATGAGGGCATGGCAGATTTCCTCCCTTCCTGCCCTGTTTTTCCCGCGGAGCAAATAAGAATTTTTCTGTTTCTCCACCTTTACGGCTTCCGGGCAATCGGGGAAGGTTCAAGCAAGAACCTCTATTGATAAGCTTGCTTCCGTCCTGGCTCCAGGATTGACCAGCAGCCGTTTGAGAAGTTTCAGGAGCGAGACGGGAAGAGAAGACTGAAGGATTCCGGAAGCCCAGGGTTCCGAGAGTTTCCGGGAAGGCGCGGCAGAAATGGGAACCCACGCTGTAAGAAGAGAAGGCGGGACATGCCGTTTCACCGCGTATCATCATTTCCGCGGCTCCGCATTCCTCCCGTCCTCAAAAAAGGGCAAAGGCTTCCGGCATGTCCCGGAAAAGGCGTTTCCCGACCGCACTTCCCCCTTGACGGATGCCTCAAAGACGGGTTTGCTAGTCCTGCGCATGGGAGAGTCCTTTTACACACGCACCACGGAGGCCCCCTCCTCCGCTTTCGATTTGTCCCTCAGACCGCCCGCTTTCAGCGAGTTCTGCGGCCAGGAGAAGATTAAGGACCGCCTGATGCTGATGGTGGAAGCCGCCAGACAGCGCGACGACGTGCTGGACCACATCCTGTTGAGCGGCCCGCCGGGCCTGGGGAAGACGACGCTTGCCAATATTATCGCGAATGCCGTCGGCTGCCGCATTCATACGACTTCCGGCCCCCAGATTGAAAAGGCGGGAGACCTGGCCGGCGTGCTGACCAATCTGGAAAAGGGGGATATTCTGTTTATTGACGAGATCCACCGCCTGCACCCGGCCATTGAGGAGTATCTGTACCCGGCCATGGAGGATTTCCGGCTGGATATTATCATCGACCAGGGGCCGAACGCCCGCTCCATCCAGCTCAACCTGCCCAAGTTCACCCTGGTGGGGGCCACCACCCGCGCCGGGATGCTGACCAGCCCGCTGCGTTCCCGCTTCGGCCTGGTGAACCGGCTGGATTATTATACGCGGGAGGAACTGTGCGCCATTATCGAACGGTCCGCGGGGCTGCTGAACGTGCCCGTGGACCCGGAGGGCGCCCTGCAGATCGCGCTGCGCTCCCGCGGCACGCCCCGCGTGGCCAATTCCCTGCTGCGCTGGGTGCGGGATTACGCCCAGGTGCGCGGCGACGGCGTGATTACGGAGCAGCTGGCGCACGACGCCCTGACCATGATTGAGATTGACGACGACGGCCTGGACGAGATGGACAAGCGCCTGCTGGAAGCGATGATTTACAAGTTCAACGGCGGCCCGGTGGGCCTTTCCTCCCTGGCGGTGGCCGTAGGGGAGGACGCTTCCACGCTGGAGGACGTGCACGAGCCTTTCCTGATTATGCAGGGGTATATCAGCCGCACCCCCAGGGGGCGCGTGGCGATGCCCTCCGCCTATCTCAAGATGGGAGCCGCGCCGCCCGCCAACG
>ULKR01009245.1_pt1 | contig 15701 bp, 7 predicted proteins | sample 1951181 | NCBI WGS metagenome assembly ULKR01 (sample SAMEA4835503, study PRJEB28245) | human gut metagenome | biome: gut microbiome; material: fecal sample | place: Denmark | collected 2008 | reverse complement strand
ATACTATAACGGTAAGCATTTTGAATCGGATGTACAGAAAATGGAGCCGGCTCTTATTATTACTGATCTCAAGGTAACTAAAGTGGATCTTGGTGAAAAGGGAGAGACCTTTGCTCCTTGTGTTAGTTTTATTAATCCTCCGGGAGAAAATTATTATTTGCTTTCTTTCTTTCCTGCGTCATATATTCATTTTACCTTCTCGAAACCTAGTGCTTTATTTGGAGCGAATTCACGCTGGCGATATTCAGTTTTAAGTGATGAACACTTGCAGGAGAATGTCGTAGACTTTGCCGTAGATGACGGTGAAAATGCTTTTGGCTATCCTAATGGATGGGGTTATGACCATTCAAGCGATTCTGTATACGTGTGGGCACAGACCATCTCCAGGAGTTGCTATGATGTTTTCGACCAGATGTTGAAGCAGTTCCGTACGGATGGCGGTGCATACACTCCGTCGCCATCGTCAATAACGGGGAATATTCGCGGTGGTGTTGTATATGGCTGTTTCCGGGTAAGTGCTGCTTCTGAAAAGGGGATATATGTAGGGGAAAGAAGTCGGTAGACCTAAAAGAATGAATCATTTGATGTTTAATCATGCCATGCAAAACATTTTCCTCAACTAAAAGGTTATTAATATGGTATGGTAACAAAGATACTATTTATTTATAATTTGTCATTATCTTTGTAGTCATATCATATTAATGATGTCATTGAGTTAGGAAGCTACACTTTTGAATTGATTAAGAATGAGTAATATTTTGAAAAAACTATTCTCCATATTGGGGAACGATGAAAGTAAACCGGACTTTCAGACTTGCTGTACCCCTATGGAGGTATTTGATAAACAGAAAGTAAAAGCCATTGTAAAACAGTGGCTTTTGTTCATTGCTGAATACGAAACCCTGCCTAATGACATCATTGCATTGAACTTCAACTTGTGGGAAGCTGTCGAAGAAAATGGGCAGAGCTGCTATACACTCGAACTGACAGGCTCTAAACAATATGACGCGGAAAATGATGACTGGGCTTGTGAAGAAGATTTCGATCCGAGAGAAAGGAACTGTGATGCTTTGCAACTTTCCAGCGAAATCCCGTGGGAGGAAGTACTGAACGGCCTGGTGGAAGTTCTGAAAGAGTTAAAGAAAGAACTGAAAGTAATAAGTCTTTTTCAGGTGAAACATATAACAGTTGGGTTTGCGGAAGGTGATCTGATAGTTATAAAATAGAAACCTTCCGCAATGTGCTGTAAACAGACCTGATTCTAAGGTCGTGCTACTTGAAGAATGAACTGGGCGTTTGCTTATATTGTTTCACAAAGCAACGGGTGAAGTACTTGGGGTCATTAAATCCCACCCGGTAGGCTATTTCTGATACAATGACGTTATTGGTGCTACTCTCTAATATTTTCTTGGCAATCTGTAGCCTGTATAGTTGGATGAAACGTACCGGCGGAAGTCCGGTGAGTGATACGAATTTCTTATAAATCACTGTATAACTGATGTTCAGCCTTTCTGTCAGATCCTTTACACCGAATTGAGGATCAGCATAGTTCTTTTCCAGAATATTCATAACTTCGTTCATGAACTGCTGGTCGGATTGTCCCACTTCCAGCAGGATAGGATTCAAGTCTTGTTCTACGAATTTCTTCTGACGCAAATCCCTGTTCTTCAAGATGGAGTCTATGTGGGCTAATAATACGGATTGTTCGAAAGGCTTGGTGATATATCCGTCTACTCCGTTTTCATAGCTTTCTATCCGGGCAGTCTCACTTGAATTTGCCGTGAGAAGCAGGAAAGGAATGTGACTTAAAAGCTTGTCCTCGCGCAGTCTTTTGCAGAAGTCGGAACCATCGCATACGGGCATCATTAGATCGGATACAATAAAATCGGGCACGATATTCTGGGCTGTCTTATAGCCTTGCTCACCGTTGTTTGCTTCAGCGATATTGTATTTTTCTTTCAGCATATTCTTGATATAATGACGCATATCGGGATTGTCTTCTACCAATAACAAAGTCGGCTTGCTCCTGTCTATAGGAATGAACGGCTCGATTTTGTCTTCAACGGGTACGGGCTCTTTATATTCCTCATGAATTTCATTCTCCGCTGCGTCCGCCAGCGTAATGGGGAAATATAATCTGAAAGATACACCTTCTTTTTCCGAACTCTTGACTTTAATCGTTCCGTCTAATAGGTTGATAAGCTCTTTTACGATGTGGAGTCCGATGCCCGTACTGCTCTGTCCGTAGTTTGTATATTTGTTCTGTTCGGGTATCCGGTAGAAACGGTTGAATATTTTGTCTATTTCGTCAGGAGCTATTATGCTGCCACTGTTGGTGACGGAGATAAACTGCATGAGTTTGTTCGATTTGTCGATGAATTGGTTGGCATGCAATGTGATTTTTCCTTTATCGGGAGTATGCTTGATGGCGTTGGATAATAGATTGAACAGTATCTTATGCAGGTTTTCCTTATCAGAATAGATATGGTCACTCTTCAGGCGGTATATCTTTTCAAAGCTGATGTTTCGTTCTTTCATCAGGTTGGAAAAGTCGGTTATTGTTGTGTTCAGGAACTTGCTGAAGTTGAATTGAGAGTAATTGAGCGTTAAGTTCTGGGTATCGATCTTGCGCAAGTCAATCAGTTGGTTGACCAGTGAAAGCAGGTATTGAGCGTTCCGGTTGATAATCTGTAAGTCCTCTTTTTCTTTGGGATCGGTAGTTTGCCTGACAAGCTGGCTTGCCGGTCCTTGTATCAGGGTCAGGGGTGTCTTAAACTCATGTGCGAGGTTGGTGAAATAGGATAGCTTCTCTTTGTTGATAGCCTCCATCTGCTCGGACATGCTTTCTATCTTTTCTTTCAGAAGTTTCTGGATATGTTGTTGCCTTGCATTATACCAATAGATGATATAAAGCAGAATGGACACTATCAATATAGCGATAAGTGAGTAGAACCATCCTGTTTTATAGAATGGGGGATGTACAATAATGCTGAGACAGGTGGCTTCGGTAGACCAGGTGTTGTCGTGGTTGGTGCATCGTATTTCCAGCGTATATTTTCCCGGCGGCAGATTGGTGTACTTAGCGTTTCTCTTTACCAATCCTGTGTTCCAGTGCTCCTCCAGTTCATGAATGCGATGGAAGTAAAACACCTTTTCCTGTTCGATATAATCCAGGCAGCTGAATGTGATTTCAAAGGAATTCTGTGGTGGATATAAATGCAGTTCCTTGGTTGTTGAGATACTTACGGGCAGATTGTCGCTGTTCAGATAAGGTATCAGCTGGCTGCCGTTACAGACAACGCTGGTGAGGGTTATCGTCCGCTGCTTTTGCTTGGGCAGGTTTACCAGTGGGCTGAATGTTACGAAACCATCGATAGTTCCCAGTAACATATTGTGATTGATGGTCTTACAGCCGGATCTTTTATAGAATTGGGGTACCAGTAACCCGTCTCCTTCGTCGAACTTGAAGGCCCGTTTGGTATTGATATCGAAGAAGTAAATACCTTTTAGGGTACTGATCCATAAGTTCCCGTTCTCATCGTCCAGAATGTTCGAGATGCTAGTGTCCGAAAGACCGCAGCGCACGGCATAGTTCTTGAAGGTATATTTTTCGTTGTTGCCGTTGTCTTCCAACAGGTAGATGCCATTTCCGAGGCTACCCAGATAAATCTCCCCTTTTTTAGTTTCGAATATACAAGTGATCTTTTCATTGATTTTGCTTTCGGGATCATCCAGTTTGTGCTGATAGTATATACATTCGTAGGTATTCCTGGAATTTTCCAGGTCGATGACGTACACGCCGTTTCCACCAATCCATAATCTTGACTGTGAGTCGATGAAGATTGTATTCATGTTATGAACGGGTTCTTTGGACTGTGTGTAGAACTTTAGCCGATTGATGGCTCCCGTAGAGAAATCGAGTGTATTGATATGGCTGCCGCTGCATATCCACAGTGCATTCCGGGCAGAGTCCAGGGCTATGTCATGGATGTCATCGGAGGTCAGGGAGGAATTCAAACTGTTGTAATGTTCGAATACGGGATGTGACAGATTGTTTTTATCCAGTTTATCCAGCCCTCCGCCTATTGTTGATATCCAGTAATTGCCATGCAGGTCCTGAATGATATCCGAGATGTTGTTGTGAGCCAGTGAGTGCGGATCTCCCGGGTTGTGTTTGAAGAGCGAAAAGGAGTCAGCACCTTTCCTCTTAATGGCAAGTCCGCCATCTACAATTCCTGCCAGGATGTTTCCCTCTTTGTCTTCGAGCACCGTGCTGATGATGTTGGGTACTCCTTTCTCATACCCTTGCAGTGAATAATTGAAAGTTATGCGTTGCGGAGCCATGATATTAATTCCGCCGAAGTCGGTCCCTACCCAGATATTATCATTCTTATCAACAAATATCCGGTTGACGATATTATCATTCAGGGACCGGGCTTGTATGCCTCTGCTGAAAGTAACGAATTGGTCATTTCGCTGGTATATGTTCACTCCGTTTCTGGTTCCGATAATGATGTCGCCTGATGAATTTTTATCAATATCTGTGATGAAGTTGGAGGAAATGCTGTGAGGATTATTGGGATTATGCTGATAGAGTATGCAGAACTGATTCTGGGTGTTATAGCAGTATAAGCCACTTTGGGTACCGATCCACAGATAGTCACCATACGAAAACAGGCGGTTGAAGATTAACTGTGAAGTATCTAAGTTTGTAACTACGGGGATATTGCTGTAATCCTGTTTGCCCGAAGGAGTGAAATGCAATAAACACTTGTCGCCTCCCGCCCAGATATCACTACCGTGTTTTACGATGGTTTTGATATCCACATCTTTCTTCAATATCCGGATATCTTTTATCTGCCTTTCTTCGTTCAGAATGATGTAGGCCAGTCCGTCACTTTTGCCTACCCAGAGATTATTGAAATCGTCGACAAGCAGGGCCTGAGCGGGAGAGTAAAGCACATTATTGTTCTTACCGGAGTATTCCTTATAGAAATTGAGATTTTCGTGAAGGAGATCAATGCTCATGATGCCGGCTTCGGAAGCTACCCACAAATAGTTGTTGTCGTCTTCGTCAATGTCATTGATGTAATTACTTTCAATAAACTGATACGGTTGCCTGGGAGCTGTGGAGTAGTGTTTCAGTTCGTAACCATCGTAACGGTCGAGCCCGTTGGAGGTTCCGAACCACATGAATGAGTTGTGATCTTTGTGTATGGTTCGGATGGAGTTGTCGCATAATCCGTTCCGGATAGTAAGATAAAGGTAATTGTATTGGTTTGGATTATCCTGGGCAAGCGCTAAACCCTGCCCTTGCAGGAAGCAGAGCAGGGTTGTGATTAGCGCTATTGTCTTCGTATACTTCATATCCGGCATGGAGATTTAGTTATTGAAAACTGATCCAGTCGATTTCAACTTTACCGCTTCCTTTTAGAGACACGTATAAATCGTGGATACCGGTCTGAGCGGAACGAATCGAGGATTCAATATTTGTCCATTTATCGGTTTTGGGAACTTTTATTTCCGAGATAACCGGACCGTTTGTTCCGTTTATACGTATTTGCAGTGTTCCTCCGTTGTCCGAGGTTACTCTTGCTTTCACTTTCCGGGGGGTGCTATCTCCGAAGTTCACCCGGTTGTACTGCACCCATGCACCGTTTTTGCTCAATAAGGTTTTCCAGCCTTCGAATTTGTTTGCTTGGTTCAGGTAATCGATGGCTGCTCCCTGATTGCTTAACCGGCTGTAGCGATCCAGTTGAATTTCTTTCCGGGCGTCTGTTATGCCCACTCCGCGCAGGGTAGGGGGTACTTTTTGGATAGTGCCGTCCGCGTTGAAGAATAAGGAGTCGACCCGTGCCGATCTGTTTTTATCGAATTCGGGGGAGTAATCGTTGTGGTGATAGAACAGATACCACTGGTCTTTGTATTCCACCAATGAGTGGTGATTGGTCCAGCAACCGGTTGGTGATTCATCCATAATGATACCCTTGAACTCAAAGGGACCCATGGGATTGTCTCCCATCGCATAAGCCAGAACTTCCGTTTTCTCCTTTACCCAGGGGAATGTGAAGTAATATTTTCCGTTGCGTTCAAAGGCGAAAGGTCCTTCTTTGAAGCCTTCGGGTAATCCTTGAATTTGCATGGGTTCTGAGGCGAGTTCAAGCATATTGTCTTTCAATTTTGCTACTGACATTCCGCGGCCTGACCAGTATATGTAGGCTTGCCCGTCTTTATCAATGAGCACGCAAGGGTCGATGCCGTTGACTCCTTCAATGGGAGTGGCCTGCGGGGTAAAAGGGCCGTAAGGCTTGTCGGCTATGGCAACTCCAATGCTGAAACCGCGTTTACCTTCGCCTTTAGGGGTGGATGGGAAGTAGAAATAATATTTCCCATTCTTGTATACACATTCGGGGGCCCACATGGAATAGGAGTCAGGAGCTACCCAAGGTACATTTTCCTGGCTTAGGATTACTCCGTGGTCTGTCCAGTCTACCAGATTGTCTGACGAGAAAACATGGTAATCTGCCATACAGAACCATTCTTTCAGACGCTCGATGGGGCTCGGAATGTCATGTGAAGGATAGACATACATCTTGCCTTCAAAAACTTTGGCGGTGGGATCGGCAGTGAACTGATCCGTAATAATGGGGTTCTGAGCTTTTAATGTACCTATTATTACCAGAAATGCGGATAATAAAAATAGTCTTTTGTTTTTCATAAGTTGACTGTTTTTAATGTGTACGGGCTTTCTATTTCTTCATCCGGACACAAAGATAAAATAAAAATGATAGGATGCCCCGAAATAGGGCGACTTCCTTTTATAGTAAAGTGACTTTGACGGATTGCAGATCCCGGGCTGCGGAACTTGTTCCGTAGAATAACTCGTACTCACCCGGTGCCACACGCATGGTATTTGTAGAAGGATCGAAACATTCGAATGATTCGGATGGCAACTCTATCTTGACATCCTGTTTGGCTCCTGCTGCGAGTTCTACACGTGCATAGGCTTTCAGGGACTTTAATGGTCCGTCAGTATCATCTGTTTTGCGTATGTAAACCTGTACGACTTCGGTTCCGGAGCGTTTGCCTGTGTTGGAGACCGGTACAGTCAAGGTCAGCGACTCATCTGTACGGAGTTGGGTTTTGTTGCAACTGGCTGTACCTATGGCGAAATCCGTGTAACTTAATCCGAATCCAAATGGGAACAGAGGGTCGGACATATATCGGTATGTACGTCCTTTCATGGAGTAATCCTCATAGTCGGGAAGTTGTTTCGTACTTTTGTAGAAAGTGACGGGCAGTTTGCCGGAAGGGTTATAATCACCGAACAGTACATCGGCTACGGCATACCCACCCAGTTCTCCTCCATACCATGCCTGAAGAATAGCGTCGCAACTTTCCGTTTCGGGCAGCAATGCCATAGACGATCCGGAACAATTGACAAATACTACTTGTTTTCCGGCATCTTTCAGAGCTTTCAGGAAGTTTCGTTGTACGGCGGGTAATTCTATATCTGTACGGTCACCCCCTTTGAAACCGGGAATATTCACAGGCATTTCTTCCCCTTCCAGTTGTGGCGAAATACCGCCTACGAAGACCACTACATCTATGCCTTTAAGTTTCGAAATGCTTTCACTGTAATTGATCGGGAATTCTTTGCCGAGGTTGAACTTCAGGTTTGCAGCCCAGTTTTCTACTTGTGCATAGAGTATTTCTATCTTATACTCTTTCCCTTTCTCCACTTGTAGCATGGTGCGGGTATCGGTGGTTCTCCAAGTGCGGTGTTTAGTCATCGACTTGCCGTTTACCAATAATTCAAAGTAACTGCAACCTTCGAGGTTGAGGAGAATTTCGCCTGATTCCTTCGGGGTTAATACGGTTTCGTATTTGGCTGAGAACTTTTCAAGATTCACTCCCGGGCCGAAAGTATGTAATCCGTATGTAGTCACGTTGATAGGCTGGGTGGTACGGAGCGAAGAGACAGGCTCTCCCTGGCGTTCCGGATTGTTCCAGAATGTAGCTTTTATGCCGGGTTTCCCATCTATGCTGCATTGGTCAAGATAGGATTCCAATGTTTGGTCATTCACCAGGTCACAGCCTTTCATGTAGACGATCTGATTCTTTTTCAGTTTACTTTTGAAGCCGTCCAGGATGGTAATGGTCTGATTCGGAGTTCCGTTGTAGTTGCCCCATAGCATAGGTTTGTCATCGGCATTAGGACCGATAACCGCAATTTTGCGGATGGATTTACTTAAAGGCAATACATTGTTCTTGTTCTGTAAGAGTGTCATTGTCTGGCGTGACATATTCAGTGACAAATCTTTGTGAGCCTTACAGTTGACTACCGACATCGGTATTTTTGTCCAGTTCACTAATGACGGGTCGTCCATTTCTCCGAGTTCAAAGCGTCCTTCCATCAGGCGGAGCACATGTTTGTCCACTTCTTCTTCCGTTATCAATCCTCTGGATACGGCTTCCGGCAGTTTCTGATAAGCATATCCGTATCCACATTCCACATCTGTACCTGCCATAGTTCCTTTGACGGCTGCATGTACGGCATCGGAGGAACTTTTGTGGGAAGTCCAGAAGTCGGCAATGGCTCCACAATCGGAGACTACGAGATATTTGAATCCCCACTCATCACGGAGTATCTGTTGAAGCAGACGGGTGTTTCCACAACAAGGATCATCGTCCAGGCGCTGGTAGGCACACATCACTTCGCGTACATCGGCTTTTTGTACCAGTGCCTTGAACGCAGGCAGGTAAGTTTCCCACAGGTCGCGGGGACTGACGTTGTTCAGATTGGCGGTATGACGGCTCCATTCCGGACCGCTGTGTACGGCATAATGTTTGGCACATGCAAGTAGTTTGCGATACTTCTCATTTTCAGGTCCCTGCAATCCTTTTACCACTGCAATACCCATTTGTGAAGTCAGGTAAGGATCTTCCCCGTAAGTTTCCTGACCACGTCCCCAACGGGGATCACGGAAGATGTTTACGTTGGGAGTCCAGACAGAGAGACTATGGAAACGGACATCTTCCAGTCCGTTGCGTACGCGTTCGTTGTGTTTGGCACGCATTTCATCGGAGACTGCATTGAAGATTTCGAATACCAGTTTGTCATTGAATGAAGCGGCCATTCCTACCGGTTCGGGGAAGACTGTTACATTTCCCTGATTGGCTACCCCGTGAAGGGCTTCACTCCACCAATTGAATTTCTTTATTCCCAGGCGTGGAATGGCTTCCGAATCATCACACATCAAGAGCGCTTTCTCTTCTAAAGTCAAGCGTTTTACTAAATCCTTCGCTCTTTCTGCCGGACTTAGTTCGGGATTCTGATACGGCAATGTTTGTCCCCACCCCGATAGGGAGAATAACAAACCACAGGTTACTAATACCTTTTTCATAATAATGTTGTTTTCATGGTATAAAATTATGTTTTTATTTCTTGGTTGCTAAGGATGATATTTCCCCAGTATTTTAATTTCGTCTCCTGAAATATCTACTTCGAACAGTGTGGGTCTTCGTGGACCCGGGTTCTCGGAGTCGAGGCTTTGGTGATGCAGGCACATCAGCAACTTTCCATCGAATGTACGGAATAACATACCATGCCCTGAATTATTAGGTATCAGAGGAGCATTGCACTGAACCCAGGGACCGGCAAGTTTACCCGACTCGGAGTAGGCCACTCCTTGCGCACAACGGCTGTTGCTCCAACTGGACCACAACATTCCTAAACGCCCCGTGCCCGTCCGGAACAGGAACGGACCATCTGCCACATAACCTCCCAGCGCCATGCCGAAAGTGAGTTCACCTATCGATTTCATTTCTCTTGGCCATGGAGCATCGGATGCTTTGAAAAGGATGGTAGAGGTTCCCATTGATTCTGACAGGTCCGGAGCAAGCCGGATGTAATTGATCATTCCGTTTACGGTTTGCATCCATTCGTGGCAAAAGACCATATAAGGCACTCCGTCTTCTTCCCAGAAACTACCGTCGAGTGTAGACCAGTCTTCCGGCAGATAGTCCGTGTCGCTGATGGGGTGGTAGGGACCTGCTGCTTTGTCGGATGTAAGGATATGGGTGGCACGACGTTGCACATTGTATCTGTTGGGTACAGTGTCTACTATGATCTTGGGATTGGTAAAGGTGACGAAACAATAGTATTTACCTTTATATTTATGAAGCTCCGGAGCCCATATCCTTGGAGCGGTTCCAATCCAGGAAGTTGTATCCACAGTAATGTATTGATAGGGGCCTGTCCACATCTTTAAATTCGTGCTTTTCCATAAACTGCCGCCACTTCCAACCAGATAATACATCTGTGTTTCTTCATCGGCCAGGATAAAGGGATCGCTTAACTGCAAAGAGTCAAAGGAAGTGGTGTCTATCTTATCTCCTTCCTTGCCGCCGATAAATGTATATTGCTTTACCGGTTCCGGGCTCTTAGTCTGGTTACAGGCCGCCAGACTAAGAACGAGCAGAGCTATTGTGAAGTGAAACAGTATCTTCATTGTTGCAAGTATTGTTAAAACTACATCTGTATTATCTGAAGCATCATTTGAATATTAAGCCTGCAAATTGATGCAATGAACGCCGCCAGGTGAGCCATTCGTGGGCTGTACCGGGAGACTCGTAATAGATATGGTTGATGTTTGCTTGAGTCAGTGCATCATGGAATTCCGTTACATTTTTAAAGCGTGCGGCTTCTTCGGTTCCCAAGCTGATATACAGTGTTTTCACTTTTTGATTGAAGGCTTCGGCATCAGCAAAAACGCTGTTGTAGGCTGTATTCAGTTCATTGCTGTTCATCCTTCCTCCGCCACTGAATCCACCGATATGGGCAAATTTATCTAAATGGGCCAGCCCGATGCTTACAGCCTGGAAACCTCCCATTGACAAGCCGGCTATGGCACGGTGTTCCCTGTCGGGCAAAGTACGGTAGTTTTTATCAATCATGGGTATCAGTTCATTGATAACCACCCGTTCAAAAGTATTGAAGTTGAACCTGCCTTTTTGTCCCGTTTCTTTTTCTTTGGGGTCTGTAGCATATCCTCTGTCCATGACTACCAGCATGGGAACGGCTTTTTGGCTGGCAATCAGGTTATCCAGAATGTTGTCTGCCTTTCCCTGGTTCGACCATCCGGTTTCGTCTTCTCCGCTACCATGTTGCAGATATAGTACGGGATACTTCTGAGTGTTGTTCTCGTCATAACCTGCAGGAGTATATACGAGGCACTTTCTCCATGCCTGAGTGATGTCGGAGTAGTACATCTGTGTGCGGATTTCACCGTGTGGAACGTGCTGAGGCAAATAGTAATCCACTCCTTCTTCCGGAATTTCAATGCCGCTTGACATCCGGCCACATCCGTAGAACAATTCGCTGGAAGGATCGGCCACGGAACACCCGTCTATCTCCAGGAAATAATAGTGGAAACCGGGCACTTGGGGATCGGAGGTTACTTCCCAAATACCGTCTGCATTCTTGGTCATGGGATATTTCTTCATTAAGTCCAGTTTTACCGAGTCTGCATCGGGAGCATTTACCCTGACGGTTACTGATAAGTCCGGATTTACCACCGGATAACTGATACCGAGGATATTGGTCGATGCCGATACCGGGGCAGTTGCTTCTTTTTCTTTGGGTTTCTGTGCACATCCGGTAATCAGGGAAGCGATCAGAGTTGTATATAAGATGGATTTCAGTTTCATAGTCTGATTATTTAAAGATAAGAGGTGTAAATTGATAGAGACAGCGCCGCCAGGTGAGCCATTCGTGGGCTGTGCCGGGTGACTGATAGAATAGGCTGTTGATTCCCTTCTTGCTGAGTGCTGCATGCAGAAGTTCGGCATTGGGACCTTCTTCTTCACCGATTCCCAGCCAGATGAACTTGAAATCTTTATTGAATGTGACGGGATCTTTGAAAGCGCCTTCGTAGAGTGCGTCTATATCCGTATTTTTGTCTATGGGTAATGCTCCGCTGAATGATCCGATGTAAGAGAATAAATCCCGGTGGTGCAGAGTGGTTTCCAGAGTTTGTTTGCCTCCCCATGACAAACCTGCCATGGCACGGTTCTCTTTGTCCGTCAATGTGCGGTAAGTCGAATCTACAAGTGGAATTACATCTTTTATCATCATGTCTTCGAAGGCAACGAATGCATCTACCGATGAGCGGGCATTCGGTTGCTGTTCGGGATATTTGTTTCCTGCATATACGGCATATCCGCAGTTCATCACTACAATCATCGGTTTGGCTTTTCCGCTGGCTATCAGGTTGTCGAGGATGGCACCGATACATCCTTGGTTGGGCCAACCTCTTTCGTCTTCGCCACCTCCATGCTGCAAGTACAGGACGGGGTAACGCTTATCCGGATTCTTCTCATACTCGGCAGGGGTGTATACGTACATTCTGCGCCATTCGTCGCATACTTTAGAGTAGAATCTGCGGGAACGGAGTGCTCCTTGCGGTACACCTTTCTGCGGTAAGTAGAAATCTACTTTTTCCTCGGGCACTTCGAAGGCACTTGCCTGGCGGCTCATCCCGAAGTAGGAATAGGTTGAGGCGTCAGTTACCTGCAAGCCTCCTATTTGTACCGAGTAATAGTGGAAGCCGGGCACTTGCGGAGAAGAGGTGAGTTCCCACGTTCCGTCCTGTCCTTTTTGCATTTCGTAGGGACGGTCGAGAACGATTTGTACGCTCTTTGCATCGGGAGCTTTTACTTTGAAAGTCACAGTTCGGTCGGGGTTCACCATAGGATATTGGGCATTTGGAATATTGGTAACTGAGGGTATTCCCTGTGCCCACATCGTCCCTGTGATAATGGAACAAAATATCATTGCGCTTCCCGTCTTGATAATTGCTCTTGATAATTTCTTTCTTTTCATTGTTCGTCTTTTTATACTTTTCAAAAAAACTATTCAAATATTAATGATAACCGCAAAAGTAGTATGTAACCCTCTTAAGGAGGGGTATAAAACTGTTTTTGAGGAGGACTTTTCTTGCTGGCAGGGCATTTATGTAACACTTGTGTTACATTTGCAGGACACAAGTGTTCTGTTTGTTCAACACAAGTGTTCTACAAATGAAATGCAAGTGGCCTGTAAATGGAGGACCGGAGACCTTATTTCAGCAGGCTGTTGACTGCATTCACCAGGTAGATGTAGCTTGCTGCCAGATCTATTACATACTCATTCTCGCTCCAAAGAAAAGGATAGTCCTCCCTGTTCTCGGGGAAGTCCGGTTTCAATATCCTGATGCCCGGCACCACACCTCCGGGGATGAAACTGAAGTCGGCCCGGTTGCTCCCGTAAGCTACCTTTTTGGGCTGTGCGCCTACTCCCGAAACAAAAGACAGATTATGGCACGGATGGCAACCGTACAGATAGTTCAATCCTCTGTATATGTATTCCGGGTTTATCAGCTCGGGATACGAACGATGGAGCAGGTAGTTCGTAATACACGCCTGAACAATGTTTCTGTTACCTGCCCATCCGGCAGTGCTGATCCTTACTCCATACGGATTTTCTTTGTCTACTTCGGCAAGTTCTCCGGCATAAGCTTCTACCAAGGGCCTTACTTGCTTCTTGAACGCATTATCCATGAAAGGAATCATTTGTGCAATGACAGAGGCATTCCGGTTGAATTGTTCCAAAAGGGTGGGGAGCAGTTCGTTCATTCTTGTCTTGTAACCTTCATAGTCCGTTGAGCGCCAGAGTTCGAAAGCGGCTCTGCATTCGATGGATTTCATGAATTCAGGATTGCTGAATCGTCCGCTATACATTTGTTCTTCGGGATTTGCCTGGTGGTTGTGTTCGTCGTCCCAGATGAAGCGAGCTACTCGCAGGGCTTCTTTGCTCAGTTCCGGATTGTAATCCTTCAATGCACGCGAAGCGGCTGCCAGCGAAATGGCTGTACCATAATTCATGTGCGGTGTCCGGTTGGTGAATGCCCAACGGTCATCGGGAGTGCCACTTGTACGCCCGTCGGTTTGCAGGCTATCCAGGCGAGGGTTATAAACCAGGTTATCCGTCTTGTTTACCGCATCTCCCAAATGGCGGTACTGATATAAATGAGACTCGTTGATTCCCGGAATGGCATAGCCTATCGCATTCACCTGCGCTACTAATTGCAGAACGCCGTGTTCAATCTGTTGCAGTACATCGGGTTTGCCGTCGGGTACGTGTATTTCCGTATAGCGTGTCTTTTGGTTAATGGTGGTTTCATCGCGGTTTACCCCAAAGCTCTCCCACAAAAGGGCGAAAGCCTGTACTACGGCATGTTGTGATCCGGTCTGGATATCGAAGTCTCCTGCATCGAACCATCCGCCGACGTTCAGGCCGGGGATATGCTCCAGTGGTTTGTACTTGTTGCCGGTGGTCGGCCCTTGTCTCCAACCGTCCCAATGGATGCGGTTGACGGGAGCTTGCAGGGCATCATCCAGATGTGCGGCGCCATGCCATACGCGATAGGCTTCGCGGACAAACATATGATCCATCTGTACTGGGAAGAATACGTCCAGTGTCGGGAACCATGCTTTCTGGAACACATCTGTTGCGATGGGGAAAGGTGCTGTGCGCTGGTCGCCATATTCCAGCATGTAGATGCCCGGTTCTGTGACAGAGGAGAAATCAAATTGAAGGTAATTGTAGCGTGTGTACATTCCCCAGGTTTTGGGAGTGCCGGACAGGGCTTTGCTGAGGCTGCCGTCACTACACACCTTATATAAAGAGACGGTGGAAAGTGGCTTGTCATTTTTATCCAGTTCCACTACGGCCACTTTCTTTTGTGTAGGGTGGTAACCTACTTGTGAGTAGCTCACTACGGGTTTGCGCACCCAGTCGGATTGGGTCTCCGCTGTGATAAACCATTCGGCTATCTTGCCGGTTTTTCCTGCCGGAAGCAGGGTACGCACAACGAAGTTTCCGTTCTGTTGTTTGTTCCTTCCGTCAAACAATGACAGGTTATTGTCATCGGTGGTGCGGATGGTGATGTGTTTCAACGGTTCGTCCGGTGCAATGTCTATCAGTTTGCCGGTGGCCATGGGAGTGGGTTCCACTTCACCGTTGATGGTAGTCATAAAGTCGGCCGGAGAAGTGGGGAACAGACCGTGCTTGCCGTCTATTATGTAGGAATGGCCGAAGAAGACCGGGGGCATGAATTCCATATTCAGTCCGGCTATGCCATGCAATGCTTCGGGTAAAGGTTTGTCTACGTTTACGCTAAGGTAGAAACCGCCGTCACGGGCTTCTCCTGTCAACTTGTATTCGAAGTTGTATTCGGGATATTCCAGTATGACGTCGATCCGGTTATGTTCTTTATCCGGCATACGCTCGACGAACTTTGGCAACTTGTCCCATTGTCCGGGTGTCGGATTCATGCGGACATCTCCGTTGGTAGCGGTGCGGATGCCGTGATGAATGATTTCTACGGCACTGATCTTGGAATCATCGAAGGTAGCATCGTATAGGTTGCTGAATACGAAGAAGTTCAACCCGCGTGTTTCGAAGTAGTTAGAGTCATTTAATGCCAGATGGCTGTTGCGGGAAAAGGAGGTACTTTTCCCGCAACCGGTGAATATCAGGCATCCCACTACTCCCATACAAAGAATGATTGCTTTTAATTTCATACTATTCATTTTCGTAATCGGTTCACTTATTAAATAATTAATCATGCGAATCAGGAGTTGAATTGATTCATATC
>ULKR01024753.1_pt1 | contig 16081 bp, 12 predicted proteins | sample 1951181 | NCBI WGS metagenome assembly ULKR01 (sample SAMEA4835503, study PRJEB28245) | human gut metagenome | biome: gut microbiome; material: fecal sample | place: Denmark | collected 2008 | reverse complement strand
TGAAAAGAACAAAAAAAGGTATATTTTTAATATTATCAAACGATCAAGAAATTGAGATTAATGATGATATCATTTTAGATTTTTATTTGTTTAAAGATAAAGAATTAAGTGAATCGGTAATAAAAGAAATTAAAAAAAGTGCTAATATGCAAAATACCTTAAAGAAAGCATATGCCATGTTAGGACGTGGAACTTATACCAAAAATGAAATTAAACGCAAATTGCTTCAAAAAAAATGTCCACCTACAGTGGTGGATCAAGTTATTGCTAAGTTATTATCTCTTCATTATATTGATGATGATCTATATGTAGAAGAATATGTTAGTAACGCTAAAGAAAAGGGATTTGGACCAAATAAAATTAAATCTAATTTAATTGCAAAAGGTATTAGTGAGCAAAGACTAGCTAATATATCTTATAATGAAAAAGAAGAACTAGATGTTATAAAAAGAGAAATTCCTAAGTTAGAAAAAAAATATGCTAATTATAATTACCAAAGTAAATTACAACATATTTATGATAAATTATTGTCTTTAGGTTTTAATAAAGAAATTATCCAAACTGCTTTATCTAATATTGAAGAAAAAAATGACGATAAAGAACGAGAACTCTTAAAAAGAGATTTATTAAAAGCTAAAAATAAATATGCTAAAATAATAGATAAATACGAACGAAATAAAAGAATAATATCTTATCTATATAAAAAAGGCTATAGTTATTATATAATAAGTGATGAGTTAAAGGATGATGAAAATGAAAATTAAAAATTTAGTAGAAAACAAAGAAATAGATGGTATTTATTTAATAAGTAATGTTACTCAAGGTATTACTGGTACTGGAGCGGCATATTTAAATATTACTTTACAAGACGCTTCAGGAAGCATTGAAGCAAAAAAATGGTCTGCCACCGCAGCAGATATCGAATTTTATAAAATTCGTAAAATTGCGCATATCAAGGGGATGGTAATTTCTCATAATGGGAAATTACAAGTTAAAATTTTAAGTGAAGAAAATATTGATAACGAAACAATTGATATACAAGATTATGTGACTTCTTCTCCAATCCCTCAAGATGTCTTGATTAATGAATTTAAAACATATCAAAATATGATTAAAAATAAAGATATTCGTGGATTAGTAGATGCTTTAATTAATAAATATTATAAAAGTTTTTTAGAACATCCTGCCGCTACGAAAAATCATCATGAATATTGTTCGGGCTTATTACAACATTCAGTGTATTGTGCCAAATTAAGTTTAGCTATTGCTAATACTTATGATAATATACCAGGAAGTTTACCAATTGATAAAGACATTTTAGTCGCAGGAGCATTACTCCATGATTTAGGAAAAATCAAAGAACTATCTGGGCCAATTATTGCTGAATACACAACTGAAGGCCGTTTACTAGGACATATTTCCATTATGAATGCTGAAATAAAAGAAATGGCGGACAAATTGAATATTGAAGGAGAAATACCGCTTTTATTAGAACATATGATTCTTTCCCATCATGGACAACATGAATTTGGTTCACCAGTATTACCAATGACAAAAGAAGCATTAATTTTAAGCATTGCTGATAATATTGATGCAAAAATCAATATGTTAGATAAAGAATTAAGTAATGTAAGTGCAGGATCATTTACTAACAGGATATTCCCACTTGAAAATAGAAGTTTTTATCGACCAAAAGCAAGTAAGCAATAATTTTGCGCATAAAAAAAGTCTCGACATTGAGCCGAGATTTTTTTTGTTCGTTATTTTAAGTCTTCTTTAATTGTATTAGCAATGCTTGGTAATGACATTTGTTCAAGAAGTTTATTTTCTTTAAATTCAATAACAAGTCCATCACTATTTGCATATCTTGGTATAACATGAACGTGGAAATGCATGACGGTTTGACCCGCAGCGGGATAGCAATTAGTTAGAATGTTTACTCCTTTAGCATGCAAATTTCTAATAATTGATTGACCAATAGTTTGAGCAACATTCATGACCTTGTTCATTATATCTTTTGGTGTCGAAAGAAATGTGTCATAGTGTTCTTTCGGAACTACAAGTGTATGACCTTTAGTAGTTTGTGATATATCAAGGAATGCTAATACATCATCATCTTCATAAACTTTAACACAAGGAATTTCACCTTTGATTATTTTACAAAAAATACATTCGTCCATATTTAATTCCTCCTAGAAGAAAAGGAGACCAAATTAAGTCTCCTTTAATTTTTTTATTTTTTAGCGTCTTCGTCCCAAACATCAGGATAAGTTGTTTTGAAATATTTATAAACAGCAGTATCGTGGAATAAGATATTAGCTTCTTTTAAGTAGTTAACTAAAGCTTTTTCTTTGTAAGTATCACGACTTGCATATTTGGTTGTCATTTCATTAACAACTTCTTCACGCATATCATCAGTATATTGATTTTCTTTGCTGCTTGCGTTAGTTCTCAATTTAGATGAGTTAACAGCTTCTTCAATTTGAATAATGTAATATGTAGAAGTTCCTTTATCATAAATTACACAATCCATATTTTCAGCAATATCATGTTCTACTGATGAAGGTTTTAAATAATAAACACCATTAAGATATTTAACATATTTATTATCCTTATTATTAGCAATGATTTGTTCTTCTTTATAACCATTTAAATTGCTATAAGTGTTATTAGCAATAGAAATATCGAATAAACGGCTAGTAATTGTTGAAGGAAGAGAAGTTGTGTCGCTAGTTTTAACATACCAACCATCTTCATTTAAAGCTTTCTTTCTTAAAGAATTCTTTTCCATTTCTAAGCCGGTTTCTTTTGCATATGCACCAGAACCTGTGAAAGCAGCTTCTTGTGTTGCATCAGTTAATGCTTCAACATCATTGATTTTGCTGTAATTTGTAGCAATGTCGCCAAATAATGTTTCAACATAGTATGTTCCAAGATTGCTATCATCAGAAGTGACTTTTTCAAATCCTGCTTCTTTTAATAAAATGTTAATAGGATCACTTTCATCAGATGGAAGATCAATACCTTTCCAAGCTTTTTCTAATATTGACAAATCTGCGACAGTATCATTTTTAGTAAGATACTTTTCTACGAAAGCATGCACTAAGTTAACAGCAGCTTCTGGGTGAGTTTCACTTTCGCTAATAGCAACGTAATTAATTTTACGTCCAGCCGCACGGCCTAATGAATCAGCCTCATTATCTTTAATATACTTTTCAACTAATAATTCACGATATACTTCTTGTAAATATGTATCTTCTTTATATTGCGCATATGAGTTAGATAATACATATTTTCCAACGTTAGGAACATTATCATCAGGAGTATAAGCTGTACCATCTTCTTTAAATCCACCTTCATATAGGTGATCTAAAGAGTCATTTAAGAATACATAATCGTGATTGTAAGAAGTGAATGAATCACTAATTGAATAAGTTAATGATTGTTGAATTGTTTTAACAAATAATTCTTCGTTAAATTTATTACGATAATCATAACTTCCGCTAGAAATAGCAGTATATAATTTTTCATCCATTCTAGCTTGAATCTTTTTTACTAATTCCTTATCTTCTTCTTTGGTGGACTTTAGTAATGTGCCATAATCACCAATTTCTTTTTTGGCAATTAAATATAATGTTTCATTTAATACTTCAGAATTAATAGAACCATCATCCAATAATTTATCGTATACAAGAGTACGTAAGTTATTTGCTAAGCTAGTAGCGTTTTTGTTATCAATGGTATCTCCATTGATAAGCCAGTCATTGTCATATGAAGGTTTTGCTGTGACATCGCAACCTGCTAATAAAAGCATTGATGAAGCGAGAACAACGAGTAGTTTTTTATTTCGTAACACTGCAAGCACCACCTTTTTTAGTCAAATTGTTGATATCTTCTTTAGAAGTAGCAGCATTAATTGATTTTGCACAATCAATTGATAATAAACGATTTTCTCTATTTTGATCGATTATTTGTAAACTATCAACAAATTCATTCCAAGTTTTTTCCATACTGTTTTGTGTTGTGTATTCTTTATACATACGAGTATTGATAAGATATTGATTAATAGCATTTTCTAATGTTAAATATTCAACACCATCACGTTTGCCATTAACATATTTTGGAACTTCAACCTTGATTTCATCATTAATTTTAAGATTAAGTTCAGTTTTACCTTTTTCTAAGTAGTAAGTAAAGATTGAAGAATCAATTAAACTATCATAGTTTTTAACTGCGCTTTCAATTTTACTAGCACGTTGACGATAATCTTTATTTTCTTGTTGATTGAAGTTAACGTACATTGTGCCAATACTTTTACTATACTCTTCAACTGTCTTTGTGTAATCGTAGTATGTTGTTAATGTTTCTGTATTTTCGATTAATCCTGATTTCTCAGCAACAATAAAGAAAATACCTTGATAACCAGAATCACCATCGCCAGAACCAGAACGAACAACTAAGATTGGGTTAGTGCCACTGCATAATGCATATTCACCATCATCAAGTAAACCTGCAAGTGCAGGAACCTCAGTTGCATTCTTGAATGCTTTTTGTTCAATACCATTAACTACTTTGTTTTTAGTTGTAATTAATGAAACTTGATGTGAGTTAAATAAGTTATTGAAATAGATGTTTCTTGGATAGTATGTAGCATCATTATTGTTAATATCAATGCTTTCGCCGGTTGGAAGTTTTTCTTTAGAAGCGACTTTCTCCATATCTAAGATTTCTTGGAAGTCAATTTTATAATCTTTGCTTGTTTTCTTCGCAGTGAAATAATTTTTGGCGTTATCCGTCATGTGGATGCTTTCTAAACGAGTTTCATCAACATTACTTGCTTTTCCATTGAAGATAGAATCAAAGGCATATAAGCCAAGTTTGAATTCGTTAACATAGCCAGTATCGACTGTAACGATATCACCTTCACCGAATTTTTCAGCAGAACTTGAATCGCCTGATAAACTTTGTGCGACAGAACCAAAAGTTTCATTACCTCTTGCTAAACGTTTGATAGTACCAATAAGTTTTGTTGCTTCTGATTCAGTGATTTGACCTTTGTAGCCAGAGTCAGTAGAAGAAGCACTGACATTGATTAAAATGTGACTGATGTGATAAGGGACTTTTTGGTTGATATATTCTTTTAATAACCCAAATGTACCTTTACCGCCATTTTGATCAAAATAATCATTACGGGCTTTTTCTTTTAATTTCTCGTAAACATACAAATCTTGTAGTTCTTTTAAAGTTTCGACACCCTTACTTTGAAGAATTTTGTCGAGTTCGTCATCATACTTTGTGCCATTAGTACTAGCATTAGATTTAGCGTCATCTTTTGCTTGGTTGACACGTTGTTTTGCGTCTGTTGTGATTTCTGGTGTTTCTTTGATAGAAGCACGGATGATGACTTCAGAAATCGCATTATAGTAAGTAGAAATACCAGTAGATTTAGTGATATATTTGTTGAAAATATCATCAACGGTAATTCCATGTGCTATTTCGCTACCATTGTTAATAGTTAATATTGTACCCTCTTGTTTTTTTACAGGATCGCAAGCGGTAAGTGATAATCCACCAACCATGAATGCTACCATACCGAGTACAAGGTTACGTTTTTTCATAAATAGCCGTCCTCCTTATAAATATAGCATTGTTATTGTATACAATAATGATTTACAATTCAAGTTTTTTCTTCTAAAAATGTATTTTTATAAAATACAGGGAGCATTATTGTTAATATTTGGGCTATCAAGATTAAAGTTTTCTAAAATAAGTTACCTTTTAAATTAACTTGCATAATATATCGTGAAAAACAAAGGAGGAAAGTTTATGAATCCAAATTTAGGATACCAAAATGGTGGTTTCGGCGCCGCTTTTGCCTTCATTCTTGTTCTTTTCATTTTAATTGCTATTATTGGTTGCTTTGGCTGCTGCTAAACATCTAATAAGGTAATTGCTTTGAGGAGGTGAACTTATGAATAACAGTTATTTTGCAATAATCCTTGTATTATTTATCTTACTTGTCATCATCGGTTACGGATGCTGGACTGGTTGCGGTTGCTAGTTTAAGGGGCAAAGGAAACTTTGCCTTTTTTAATGCTTTTTTATCAAATTTTATCGTTTTCATTGTTAAGAAAACTATAGTGGTGTAAAATAATTAAGATTTTTGAATCTTAGGAGAGTGACATTTTATGCCAACTTTAGAAATTGTTAATTTACACGCTAATGTGGAAGGAAAAGAAATTCTAAAAGGAGTAAATTTAAAAGTATCAACAAATGAAACCGTGGCTTTATTAGGCCCTAATGGACATGGTAAATCAACATTGCTTGCTGTTATAATGGGAAATCCACGTTATACAGTAACCGAAGGCAAAGTATTGTTAGACGGACAAGATGTTTTAGCAATGTCTGTTGATCAAAGATCACGCGCTGGTATTTTCTTAGGAATGCAATATCCTAGCGAAGTTCCAGGAGTAATAAATGCTGATTTCTTAAAAGCAAGTATTAATGCTCATCGTGAAAAGCCTGTAACATTATTTCAATTTTATCGTATGCTAGAGTCTAATTCCAAAGAAATGAAAATATCAATGGATATGACAAATCGTTCTTTAAATGAAGGGTTTTCTGGTGGAGAAAAAAAACGTAATGAAATTTTACAAATGCGTTTATTGAATCCAACAATTGCTATGCTTGATGAAATTGATTCTGGCCTTGATGTCGATGCTTTACAAACTGTTTCCGAAGCAATTAGAAAGCAACAAGAATTAGGAACAGGATTTTTAGTCATTTCTCACTATGCAAGATTATATGATTTGATTTCGCCAACCCGTGTTGCGGTTATGGTTAATGGCAAGATTGCTGTTGAAGGCGGTAAAGAAATTATTAAAAAAATTGATACAACAGGTTACGAATGGATTAGAACAGAATTAGGAATTTCTATCGAGAAAGACGAACCTAGTATGCGTGATGTATCAATTGGAAGTTGTGCAACGAAAGAGGTTATTAAAAGTGGAAAATAATTTGCTAAAAAGTAATAATGTTACAAGCAAATTAGTAGATGAAACTTTTTATATCTCTATTAACTCTTCAAATGAAGAAAATTATTCGATATTAACTTTAAAAGATATATCAAGTGAAAATATTGAAATTACTTGTAATGAATTTGTAAAAGTAAAAATTTTAATCAATGAGTTTGAAAACAAAAATGTTAAATTTATTTTAAAAAATAATGCGTTTTTGAAACTAAATTTTTTATCTTTAACTCAAAGTGCTTGTGGTAACTATACTTTTGAACTAGAAGATTCTTCTAATGCTTTGGTTGCCATGGCTGACTTAGTTAAAGGTGATGTAGACTTTAATGCTACATTTAATCTTATTGGAGATAACGCTAATAGTGAATGGCATTTAGCCTCTTTAGGCGCTGATAATGATAGAAAAGTGTTCAATATTAACTTTAATCATGTAGCTAAAAATACTACTGGAATTATGTCTAATTATGGCGTTGTAGAAGATGAATCAATGATGCATTTTAAAGGTATTTCCCATATTAAAAATGGATCAATTAAATCTAAAACACGTCAATCTGCTAAAATTATGGTGTTTGATCCAAAATGCCATGCAAAAGCAAATCCAATCTTAAAAATAGATGAAAATGATATTGAAGCAAGTCATGCTGCAATTGTCGGAAAAGTAAATGATGAACATATGTTTTATCTATGTTCAAGAGGCATTAGCGAAAATGATGCTAAACAATTAATTACATTAGGATACTTAAAACCAATTACAAACTATTTTGAAGATGAAAAATATGTTCAAGAAATAGTTGATGGCATTGAAAAGAGGTTATAAGTATGATTGATTATGAAAAATGCTTAAAAGATTTTCCTATCTTAAATAAGACAATGCAAAATCATCGCCTTGTTTATTTAGATAATGCTGCGACTACTTTTAAACCAACAATTGTTCTTGATTCAATAAAAGATTATTACGAAAATTATTGTGCGAATACGCATCGTGGTGATTATGATATTGCCCATACCGCTGATGTGAAATATGATGAAGCACGCCAAGTTGTTACGGATTTCATTGGTGCTGATAAAAATGAAGTTGTCTTTACCGCTGGGGCATCGATGTCGTTAAATATGATTGCCTATGGGTATGCTAAATTCTTGCATGAAGGCGATGAAATTCTTATTACGGAAGCAGAACATGCTTCTAATGTTTTGCCTTGGTTTACAATTGCTAAAGAAAAAGGCTGCATTATCCGTTATATTCCTTTAACTAAAGAAGGAAGATTAACAATAGAAAATGTTAAAAAAGCTATGAATAATAAAGTGAAGGTTATTGCGGTTGCCCAAGTTACTAATGTGCTTGGCTTTACTGTTGATATTAAAAGTATTGCTAAAATTGCTCATGGGTACGGCGCAATTTTGGTGTGCGATGGTGCTCAAAGCATTCCGCATTTTAAAGTTAATGTTAAAGATTTAGATTGTGATTTTCTGGCATTTTCTGGACACAAAATGTGTGGACCTACTGGCATTGGTGTTATGTATGGAAAATTTAATCTTTTAAAAGAAATGGAACCTCTAATGTCTGGTGGAGGAATGAATGCTAGATTTAATATGTGTGGAGAAGTTAGCTTATTACTTCCACCTGCAAAATTTGAAGCTGGAACACAAAATATTGAAGGTGCAATTGGTTTAGCTAGCGCTATTAAATACTTAGAAAGCATAGGTATGGATAATATTGAAAACCATGAAAAAGAACTAAGAAAATACGCTATTGCTAAATTAAAGCAACTTGATAACGTTATCTTATATAACGAGAATGCAGAATCTGGTATTATTACATTTAATATTAAAGATGTATTTGCGCAAGATGCTGCGACTTATTTTAATTCTAAAGGTATATGCGTACGTTCGGGACAGCATTGTGCCAAAATATTGATTGATTTTTTAGGCACAGTGGCTACTGTTCGTGCTAGTATATACTTCTATAACACATTCGAAGATATAGATGCTTTAGTTGAAGCATGCAAGAAAGCAGGTGACTTCCTCGATGCCTATTTCAATTAGTCCAATGATGATGCGTCAAATTATTATGGATCATTATGAACATCCTCATAATAAACGCACACCAACTGATGATAGATATTTAAAAATCAATATGAATTCTGAATCATGCATTGATAATATTGATGTATTTTTACTTGTTGAAAATGGAATTGTTAAAGATTGTTGCTTTGATGGAATTGGCTGTACTATTTCTCCTGCCTCTACATCAATTATGACAGATTTAGTAAAAGGCAAAACTATTGAAGAAGCAGAAAAAATAATTGATAATTACAAGAAGATGATTTCTGAAGATAAGTTCGATGAAGAACTTTTAGATGAAGCAATTGTGTTTATGAACACTAGTAAACAAGCTAGTCGTATTAAATGTGCAACAATTGGGTGGAATGGTTTAAATGAATTATTAGAAGAAAGTAAAGGTGAGAAACATGAATAATAATGAATTGCCTACTGATGATTATAAGTATGGATTTAAAAATGAAGATGTTTCTATTACTAATACTGGTAAAGGTTTAAATGAAGATGTAATTAGGGAGATTTCTAAATTAAAAAACGAACCAGAATGGATGCTGGAATTCCGTTTAAAAGCATACAAATTATTTAAGCAATTACCACTTCCTTCTTTTGGGCCAGACTTATCAAATTTAGACTTTGATTCTTTTACATATTTTATTCGTCCTTCTGAAAAAGTGGAAAATAGTTGGGAAAAAGTACCTGAAAAAATCAAAGAAACTTTTGATAAATTAGGAATTCCTGAAGCTGAACAAAAATATTTAGCTGGTGTTTCAACCCAATATGAATCAGAAGTTGTTTATCATAATATGCTAAAAGAAGTTCAAGATAAAGGTGTTATTTTTCTTGATACTGACTCAGCTTTAAAAGCTTGTCCGGAATTATTTAAAAAATATTTTAATAGTGTTGTTCCAGTGGGAGATAATAAATTCTCTGCGCTTAATGGAGCGGTGTGGTCAGGCGGATCATTTATATATGTTCCTAAAGGCGTACATCTAGAAAAACCACTTCAATCATATTTTAGAATTAACAATGAAAAATCGGGACAATTTGAACGTACTTTAATTATTGTTGATGAAGGTGCTGATGTTCATTATGTTGAAGGATGTACAGCCCCAACATATTCAAAAGAATCTTTACATGCCGCAGTGGTAGAAATTATTATTTTAAAAGGCGGAAAATGCCGTTATTCAACAGTACAAAACTGGTCTAATAATATTGTCAATTTAGTTACAAAACGCGCTCTAGTCATGGAAAATGCTCAAATGGAATGGATTGATGGCAATATTGGTAGCCAAGTAAATATGAAATATCCTGCTTGTATTTTAGCGGGAAGAGGAGCAAAAGGCACATGTATTTCAGTTGCTGTTGCTTCACACAACCAATATCAAGATGCTGGAGCAAGAATGATCCATTTAGCACCAGATACAGTATCTACTATTATATCAAAATCAATTGTTAAAAATGGCGGAGTTGCCAATTATCGTGGCACTGTTCGTCATACTAAAAATGCTATAAATTGTAGAAGTCATGTTGAATGTGACACATTAATACTTGATAATATTTCTCGAAGTGATACAATTCCTACGAATGAAGTCATGAATGACAAATCATTTATTGAGCATGAAGCTACAGTTTCTAAGATTAGTGAAGATCAATTATTCTATTTGATGTCACGTGGAATATCAGAAAAAGATGCCACTCAAATGATTATTATGGGATTTATTGAACCTTTCTCAAGAGAACTTCCTATGGAATATGCTGTAGAACTCAATCAATTAATTAAAATGGATATGGAAGGAAGCGTAGGATAGTGCAATACGATTATGACATCATTGTTGTTGGCGGTGGACACGCTGGCATGGAAGCAAGTTTAGCTAGTGCTCATATGGGCGCTAGTACTTTGTTATTGACTTTAAATATTAAAATGATGTCGAATATGCCATGCAATCCATCAATTGGTGGGTCGGCAAAAGGCATTGTAGTACGTGAGATAGATGCTTTAGGCGGAATGATGTCTAAAGGTGCGGATCATGAATATTTACAGATGAAAATGCTTAACACGGGTAAGGGTCCAGGTGTTCAATGTTTAAGGGCGCAAGAAGATAAAAAATCTTATCCGCGATACATGCAAAATATTGCTTTAAATACGAAGAATTTAACTGTTAGAGAAGGAATGGTAACTGCATTACTTCACGACAATGAGAAAGTATTTGGAGTAATTGTTAATAATGAAGAAAAAATATATGCAAAAGCTGTTATTTTAACAACGGGAACATATATGGAATCATGTATTTTAAGAGGGCATCATAAAGAAAGTGCTGGTCCAGATGGTGAAAAACCTTCTTTGGGTTTATCTCCATACCTAGCTTCAATGGGAATTCAATTATTAAGACTTAAAACTGGTACGCCTCCACGTATTCAAAAGGATTCTATTGATTATTCAGTTATGGAACCACAATATGGTACGGAAGGTAATTTAGGATTTTCTTATGAAACAAAAGTATTTAAGCCATTAAAAGATCAAGCTTTATGTTGGTTAATATATACAACGCCAGAGACACATCAAATTATTCGTGATAATTTAAAAGAATCAGCGATGTATAGCGGACTTGTTCGTGGTATTGGACCAAGATATTGTCCGAGTATAGAAGATAAAATTGTGCGTTTTGCCGATAAGCCACGCCATCAATTATTCTTAGAGCCTGAATCTTTAGAAATGGATTCAATTTACTTGCAAGGCTTTTCTACATCAATGCCAATTGATGTACAAGAAAAAATGATTCGCTCATTACCAGGCTTAAAAAATTGTAAGATTTTAAAATATGCTTATGCTATTGAATATGACGCAATTGAGCCACTTCAATTTGATGCTACTTTACAAGTAAAAAGATGGCCGGGTCTATATTGTGGGGGACAAATTGTTGGAACATCAGGATATGAAGAAGCAGCAGGTCTTGGCTTAATGGCGGGTATTAACGCCACATTAAAAATTCAAGGCAAATCGCCACTAATTTTAAGAAGAGATGAAGCTTATATTGGTGTAATGATTGATGATTTAGTAACAAAAGGCACTAATGAACCATATCGTTTACTTTCTTCTCGTGCGGAATATCGTTTGTTAATGCGTCATGATAACGCTGATTTACGTTTAACTAAATATGGTTATCAAGTAGGATTAATAAGCGAAGAAAGATATCAAGAATTTTTACATAAATCTGAAGAAATTAATAAAGCTATTAATTATTTGTCTAACCATTATATTGGTATAAAAAGTCCACTTCAATCTTATCTAAAAGAATTAGGATTTGATGACTTATTAGGTGGAATATCTTTAATTGATGTATTACGTAGACCAGGTGTAGAATTTAATAAAATGCGTGAATATATTCCAGAATTAACTCAATTTGATTTATCAGAAATTGGTATTTCACAATTAGAAATAATGGTGAAATATGAAGGATACATCGAAAAACAAAAAAAAGAAGCGCAAAAACTAGCTAAATTAGAAGAAATGAAATTACCTCTAGATATTGATTATTTACATATGGATGGTTTAGCATTAGAAGCACGTCAAAAACTAGATAAAGTTAAACCAATATCAATTGGTCAAGCAAGCCGTATTAGTGGAGTTAATCCTGCTGATATATCCATGCTTATTTTGCACTTAAAAAAGGAACATAAATAATATGGATTTTGTAACATTTAAAGCAAAATTGCTAGAAAATAATATTATTTTAGATGACAAACAAATTGAAAGTTACGGAACTTATTCTAAACTGCTTCAAGAATGGAATAAAGTAATGGATTTAACCGCGATTGATGATGAGGCGCAAATTATAGAAAAACATTTTTATGATTCTTTAATATCCGCTAAATACTTTAAATATGAAAATCAAACATTACTAGATATTGGTAGTGGCGCGGGTTTTCCAGGCTTGGTTTTGGCAATTGCATTTCCTAATTTAAAAATCACTTTACTAGAACCAACGCTTAAAAGATGTAATTTTTTAAATGAAGTAATTAAAGTGCTTGATTTATCAAATGTTAAAGTTGTTAATGATCGTGCTGAAAACTATATCAAAGAAAAAAGAGAATCTTTTGATTTAGTAACTTCGCGTGCTGTATCACGTTTAAATATGTTGCTTGAATTATCTATTCCTTTTTTAACTATTCAAGGCACTATGATTGCCCTAAAAGGAAAAAATGCTAATTTGGAATTAAAAGAAGCGGAAAATGCACTAAAAATATTAAATGTAAAATTATTAAAAAACTACGAATTTAAACTTCCAAGTGAAGAAGAAAATCGAAGTATCTTATTATTAAAAAAAGAAGCTCAAACAAATATTAAATATCCAAGAAATTATGGTACAATAAAAAAGAAGCCATTATAAACTTCTTTGTGTGAGGGCTAGGAGGTTAGTTATGACAAAAATTATTGCAATTGCGAATCAAAAAGGTGGAGTTGGTAAAACAACAACCGCTATATCTTTATCTGCGGCATTAGCTAATTTTAATCGCCGTGTTTTACTTTTAGATATGGATCCACAAGGTAACTCATCTCGTGGCTTTAGTATTGATATTACTTTAATTAATAAAAGCATGTATGATGTTTTAGTAAAAGATTTAGATATAAACAAAGCAATTCGTAAAACTGTTACCAAAAATGTTGACATTTTGCCTGCTAATTTAAAATTAGCATCTACTGATGTAGAGGTATCTAATAAAGTTAGTAATCCTTTGTTTTTACTTAAAAATGCCATTGAAAAAATACATAAAAATTACGATTATATTATTATTGATTGCCCACCTTCTTTAGGATTACTAAATATTAATTCGTTAGTTGCTGCCAATAGTGTAATTATTCCTGTCCAATGTGAATATTTTGCTATGGAAGCAGTTGCGCAAATCTTATCTTCTATATCACAAATTCAATCTATTTATAATTCTAATCTTACCATTGAAGGATTTTTAATGACGATGTATGATCCACGAGCAAGATTATGTGTTGAAGTGTCTACTCAAGTACGTGGTTTATTTAAAGAAAATACTTTTATTACGCAAATTCCACGTAATATTTCGCTTCCAGAAAGTTCGGCGCGTGGATTACCAATTACGATGTATCGCCCTACTTCCGCTGGATCTATTGCCTATTTAAACTTAGCAAAGGAAATATTAGAGCATGAGCAACAAGAACGATAATCAAATTTTAAAAAGTAATCTCTCAACATTATTAAAGAGATTTGCTAACACTAGTGTAATTGAAAAGTTTAATGATGCTTCGCAAAACAATACTGTTTTTACAATTGAAGTTAGCAATATATCTAATAATCGCTATTTAAAAAATATTGAAATTGATGAAAAAGCAATTTCTAGTGTTATAAAAGATATTAAATACCATGGTATTATCAGTCCATTATTAGTTCGTACAATCGAAGAAGGAAAATACGAACTTATTACTGGTAGAACACGTTTTATGTGTGCCAAAAGACTTAAACTACAAAATGTTCCATGTATGATACAAAATTTTTCGGATGAAGATATGTTATTGTACATGCTTTTTTCTTATAAACTAGATAAAACTAAGTCAGTTGTAGAAATGGCTAATATTTGTAGTGTGTTATGTAAAAAATTTCATTATACACAATCCACAATCGCAGATTTATTAGATATTTCTAGAGCTCAAGTAACAAATTTAATTCGCATTTTAAACTTACCAAAAAAGATTCAAAAAGATGTTGGAAAAGGAAGACTTACATATGGACACGCTCGCGCTATTGCGATTTTAAATGATGAGCAAATGCAAGAAGTTGTTAATATAATTTATGAGAAGAAGTTGTCTGTTCGTGATACCGAATATTTAGTAAATGAAATGCGCAGCACCCATAAATATGAGGATGTATTAAGTGATTTTAAAAAGCGTAATAATTTAAGTGCTAAAATTAATGGCCGACAATTAATTTTAAGTTTTAAAACTAAAAAAGATTTAATGAAATTTATTAAAAACAATTAATATCGATGTTTTGTAAATGTAATTTTAGCATAATCGCCATTTATCGAGTCGACACGAAATTTAAATCCCACTGAAGTCCAATCATTAAAGTAACCATTGTTGCCAAAAAATGAAGTTAATGATAAGTCGTCTATAAATGATGAGCCTTCTTTCCAAAGGACATTTTTATTATCTAAAAAACCACTATTTAATTTATTGTTGAGCCCTTCATCTAATAAGTGCAGATAGTAATATTTATAGGCGTAATTCGAATCTAAATTACTCCATGTAACTGGCGAGTTACTTGCGCCAATTGCAACATCATCAGTTATATCCCTTGTATAGCCATCATTTGTGGTCTTAATACTTCCAAATAATCCATAAGTTTTTTGAGGATTTTTTACTAATCTTGCATCGACATGATACAGCCTAATGCCAGAATATGAATACATCTTCTTTCGACCAGCATATTTATAAATAGAGTCTTGCTCATTTAAAACATCAGGTGTGTAATATTCTAATATTAAATATTCATCAAATAACCCATCGATAATCGAATTTTGATTTTTAAAAATAATTGCATCTGGATATTTGCTTGATGTACGTATGGTTATTGTACAACTATCATTTACGATATATGGTTTAACCCAACCAAGCGCTAATTTGGAATAAATATTATGATCTCCAACATTATATGATTGCATATCTAGTTCACCCGCAGCATTCCAATTTGTATCGTAATTATAATAGTCGTCTAATCCTAATAAATGGCCTGTCTCATGTATATATGTATGTGCATCTAATCCCTTAGGATAAGAACTATTTTTTGTATCATTCATAAAATCATAGCTTACCCACATATGGGTATTGATTGCTGGCCTATTTGTATCACTATAAAAGTTAGTATTATAATCAACCCAAGCCCAGTAAGCATCTTGATTATATTTATGGGAATAGCAAAAAACAACGCTATCAATATAGCCATCTTTATCTTGATCGTATTCTTTGA
>ULKR01018979.1_pt1 | contig 16398 bp, 21 predicted proteins | sample 1951181 | NCBI WGS metagenome assembly ULKR01 (sample SAMEA4835503, study PRJEB28245) | human gut metagenome | biome: gut microbiome; material: fecal sample | place: Denmark | collected 2008 | reverse complement strand
AAATAACAGCGAAAACCGCTGATAATTACATTTATCGGCTCAATAAAATGTTCAATTTTTAATTAGAAGAAAATGAATACTAAAACAAATGATTTAAAAGAAGTTATCAAAAGTTGGATCATCAATATTGATAAAACAGAAGAATTGCCTTCTGATATTGTGGCTTTGAGCTTTAATCTTTATGAACCTTATGGTTTAGAAATGGTTGGTTCTACTTGGTTTGATGAAAAGGATGAAGATTGGGCATGTGATGAAAGTTTTGAACCAGCTCAAAGAAGTTGTCCTAATTTTGAAATTTCAGACAAACTAAAATGGGAAGAAGTGTTAGAAATAGTTGTAGCTATTCTTAAAGACTTACTCAATGAACTTGCTGACTTAAATATTTTTAGAGTAGAACATATCGCAGTTGGATTTGTAGATGGTGATTTGATTATCATTAAATAATCAATATGCCGATAACACGCACCGCAATCGCCTAAACGGTGATTAGCTGCCGAACATTATAAACTCTGGATATAAGGATGAATGTATGAATAATCAATATGCAGTTTTAATAAGTAGTGAAATCCCCGAACTTGGAGAATTGGACTTACTGCGCTCAATTTACCGAGAGTTGAATGGTTATATGGAAGATTACAATAACCAAATCAACTTAGATGATTTGGGAGATTGGAAACTTCTCATACAGATAAATCTTCGAAATACTAATGGGGGGATTGGGATTTTCAAACGGGCAAAACGTTTCCCATCTAATAAAGAGTTTGAAATATCTATTTCCATACCAGTACCAAATTTGGAGGAAGCACGCTATGGAATATCCGATATGACGGGGATTTATATTCCTTTAAATATTAAAAACTTCTACATTCTTTCTCCATGCTTTAGTAAATATGATAATTTGTATCATTATATTCTTGAGAGTGCAAAACAAGCCATAGATGCAGCTTTTACTTATGGCTTTACATGTAACGGCAAAAGAATAAAGAAAAAAAAGTTTATAACAAACAGCACTACCGACTGAATAAGGCGGAACGCTGCAAACCATTAGCAATAAAATGTAAAATGAATAAAATACCATTCAATTATGCTGAGCAATAAAATAATAGAACATCTGAAACAACAAGGCATCTATTCTGAAAAGGAAGATGAAAAATACAAAGCAGCTTTAATCAATTTAGGTGTTGATTTGAATAGTGATTTTGCATTTTTCAATTTACATACTACTGAAATTACATTTCTTGGGCGGCATAGTGAAATGTATAATGTATGTTGGTTCAGTATTTATTCGGACGATTTGAGTTATGCTATCGAATCTGCTCGGAATATCCTAAAGTTACCAGATGAATACCTTCCATTAGATAGTTTTGAAGCAGAAGGTGGTTTCTTTTATAATCGTAAAACAGAGGAAGTTCTTGAAATTGAATTGGGCGAAAAACTAATCAATTTCCAGAATGGAAAGTTATTACCACAATGGAAAGACTTTAATTCTTTTTTGGAATGGTATTTTAAATTAGAATAAAAATATTGCTAACAAGTAGATAAGCAACCCGAACAGGTTACTATCTACATCCCATTATCTGCATAGAAAAAAATGAAAAAAATAGAAGAAATAAAAAAACAATTGGTTAAAAGGGCAACTGGTTTTATAACCGGGGGATTTAGACCTACAAATTCCAATACTGAAAGTTGGATTGGTCAAGTGTATCTATATAGAGAAAGTGAAGATATACCGATAGATAGCAATGGTAAAGCAATGTTGCCATTGTTACAAATATGTCTTGAAGGGTTGCCCTATATACCTGATGCACTTAAAGGGTCGAAAGTATTGACTGTTTTTGTGTCTGAAAATATGCCCGGCAGACTGGCATATAACGGAGATGATTGGGTTATTCGTGAATACAAAGAAGAAGATGTGTTGGTTGTTAAGGATATATACATGCAATCATCGTTACGCATAAAGCCCTATCCGCTGAAAAGCCAACTAATTACTGAAGATTATCCTGTATGGGATAGTGGCGACATTCCAATGGATATAGAAGATGAGTTGGTGGAAATGGAAGATTCCGGGGAAATCACCGACTATTATGACTATACGGATTGTTTTGCCGGGCATAAAATAGGCGGTTATCCTAATTATATACAGTCAGGTATAGATTTCGGTGATGGATATGAATTTATGATTCAGATAGCTTCAGATGAAAAAGCGAACCTTAATATCATAGATAGCGGAAATTTCTATTTGGCAAAAAACAGTCAAACTGGAGATTGGAGGCTTTATTGTGATTTTTATTAGTAAATGCAGATAACAAGCGAATCAATCTCCCAAAAGGTCGATTATTCACTGAACATTAGCCACCACCAATAAATGGAAATGATTGAAGAAACTTTAAGAACTGAATTTGAAGCATTGAAAAATGACTTTGAAACCATAAGGCAACAAATAGAAAGCGATGTTGTCAGAACTGAGTGGTATAAGGGCGAGTTTTATGAGCTTACCCCATATTCCTATCAGCGTAATGGTTTCAGACAAGGAAAAACTGTAAAGCGTCCTGATACAGTAAAAAGCACCAAAAATCTTTGTATCTATGGATTTAATAATCAAAATCAAATAGTCGAAGTTAAGGTTGGTTGTTCGATTGAAAATCAGTTTTATCACACTTTCCTATATTATACAGACAATCTTGTGAAAAGTATTCTATATGATAATGGTAAACATTTGATGAATGTATGCCATCACTTTTTCGAGAGCGGAAAGTTGAAACAGTTACAGTTATGTGGTAGTCATGGCAGCCGTGAAGAAAATTATATCTATAAAGAAAACGCTTTGACACATATTGAAATCAAACAATATGATATTGATGGTAAAAGTAGTAGTGATTTAGTTCACATATTCCAATATCAGGACGATGGGGATTTAGAAAGTATTACCAAATCATTTCCAAATGGATATTCTGAAATAATCTATAAAATGAAAAGAGGTTGCTAACAAGCGGATTAATCACCCCGAAAGGTCGGTTATCCGCCGGACATTATTTGATAGCAAAATAAATAGAAACATCAACGGATTATGCAGATTATAGAATGTGAAAATTGTCATGGTTATTTTGAGCTGCCGGAGGATTCATTCGAAAGATTGAACAGAGTTCTTAAAGCAGGTTCGGGGTCTATATATATAAAATGTCCTTATTGTAATGGAACTACCGCATTAAATCGTTTTACAGATTTATATACTGATGTGGGGTTGCTCAAACGGACAGAGAATCCCGAAGTTAATATTCAATATGGTTTACTCCCTCAAAAATATGAGCAGTGTATTCAGAATTTGGGCGTAACAGTTTCTATCAATCATGAACAATATAAACTATATTCGATTAAAGAACTGTTCACGAATGTCAATATTGATGGTCATTGTTATGCACAAATACGGCAATTACAAGGATTCTCTAATACTTTAAATGAGTTATCCGAAATTTCATCTAAAGAACGGGAGATATTAAATGATGCTCTTGCGATTGGCGAAGGAGATGGGAGTGTATTATTCGCATTGCCCAAGGATTTTGAATTATCTGTTTTTTATACAGATGGTTCATATATCAGTCCCCTTCACCTCACTATAAATTCCTTGATTAAAAAAATAACCAACATCAAATAACATACGGATCAATCGTACCCAAAAGGTCGATTATCCGTCGGACATTATCGGTAAATCCAAGAATTAAAGGTATGGAGATATATGATATAAATACAATTTACAGTCAGTATAAGGAATTTATCAATTCTAACTATACAGATTTGAAAGATGAAGTAGAAATGATAGTTAGACGGAGAGGGCTATCTTCTATAATGAATGATTCCAAGTGGCTAAAATTACAAACCGCTATTCTGTCTATTTCGAAATTTGAACCCATATATGGTGTTCAACTTTTGACTGATGAGATTGAACATTCTCCCGTATTTGAAGTACCGACGCTTCCGATTTATGGAGATTGGGAACTTATATATGAAAATTGGGAATACGCCCCGCCACCATTCTTTAATATTGAATGGATGGCAATACAGCCTTTGAATAAAATTCACAAAGGAAGATTAATAAATCCCGAAATCATAGATAAATCAAATATATTGGTAGAAATTCTTCATAAGTATCATATACCATTTGAGAAGGAAGATGAACATACGTTTGTAATCTACGGGTATAAATGATGAATAAACCGATAACAAACAGCAAACCGACTGAACAAGCGGAACGCTGCCAAACATTAGCAACTGATTAAAACAGGTGAAATATGGAAATAAACTTTATAGCAAATGATATAGTATATGAAGTAACAGAAGACAATTCATATTTAGTCGGTTTCGCAGATGATAAGAATGAACCCAAAGAATATGTAATTGTCGAAAGAGCATTAGAGTTTGATGAACAGGATATTAAATTGGGGATGGATTCATACTACTTTGAATATTCAGATCAATCTAATTCTGGTTATGGTTTATGTAGTAAAGTCGTCATACGTCAAAATGAGATTGTCTTTTCAGTAAAACATAAATATGAAGACGATATTACTTCAATAACTGTGTCATATAAGGATAATGCAATTGAAGATATAAAAGAGTATAGAAAAATGCTTTCAAATATCTTTGGAGATATTTTGATTATTGAATAAGTTGCTAACAAACAGCACTACTGCTTAAAGCGGAACGCTGCCGGACATTATCCGCAAATTATAAAACAATAAAAACTAAAGATATGGAAGAACAAGAAGGAAGAATGATTTGGACACATGAGTATGTTCAAATTTACACAAATGGTTACGGTAACATCGTTCTGCTTTTTGAGGACGAAAAAGAGAAGCCGCTTGCAGTAGGTAGAAAAATGAATGAGATAAACGAAGAGGCATACATGAACGGCTACAACTGGGACGCCTTCTTGAATTATTATCTTGCAGAAAACGCACCGGATATTTTGAAAAGTATTGATAGTGATCCCGAAGCCGGAACATATGCTGCTTACTTTGAAGAAAGCGAAGAAAATGAGGAAAAAGCCAAACGCTTTGCCAACATTATTATATCCTTGATTGAAAATGAAGAGGAAATATATAAAATTCTTCGAGAGAAAGGAGATGAAATTGAATGGGATTAACCATCTGATTAAATAGAAATTATGCGGATAACACGCAGATAAGCAACCCTAACAGGTTGCTATCTGCATCCCATTATGTGCCACAAAAAAAGAAAATGAGAATATGAAACAAGAATTTGAAGGTTTTGATTTTACAAACTTTTGGGATGATAATTACTATGCCCGCAAGGAGTATATCAGTGATGCCCCAACTGATGAATTGATAGCTGATGTAGAGAAAGAATTAGGATACAAGTTGCCAGCTTCCTATATATGGCTGATGAAGCAGCATAATGGAGGCATCCCTTTCAATACATGCTTCCCTACTGATTCACCCACAAATTGGGCTGAAGACCATATTGCTATAACTGGCATTTACGGTATAGGTAGGGAAAAGGACTATTCACTATGTGGAGAAATTGGCAGTCAGTTTATGATTGATGAATGGGGATATCCAGAAATAGGTGTGGCTATTTGTGACTGTCCGAGTGCTGGGCATGATATGATTTTCTTGGATTATCGAGAATGTGGTCCATTCGGAGAACCAAAAGTTGTGCATATCGATCAAGAATCAGATTTCAAAATAACTACATTAGCAGAAAATTTTGAGGATTTTATACGAGGGCTTGAAAATGCTGAGAAATATGAGGAATAGTAAGTAAGGCACATAACAAGCGGAAGAATCTCCCTAAATGGTCGATTATCCGCCGAACATTATCGGTCTAAAAATTAAAATATGGATAGTAAACTTCAATTATTCGCTAAAGTGTTATTAAAAGAACACTATGATGAATTTTTAGAAATGATTCAGTTGTTCAATATAGATAAGAGAACCTTTGTCCTTCAACATAAGAAAATGCTTGAAAAGGGGTGGTACGATACAAGCTCTGAAGACAATGAGTTTAGTGAAGTGGATATTATGCTTTGTTTTGCTATAGCTTCTCGCAGAATGGCAGTTATTGATTGGAGTGGCGAGGAATATTCAGGGCAGGTTAAGCGTTCCATTACGATGATGTTAAAGAATTATGGAATAGAACGTTTCTTATGGGACACTAAGAAATTTGAGGATTCTTTGGATTGGGACAAAATTCGCCGAGGTGACTATTTGCCTTTGTTGTTCCAAGCTATGAACAAACAACTTAACAGAGGCGGTTATTCCATTGCGTTTTGTGATACAAAATCGGATTGTTTTCATTATGCAATATTACCAACTGTCGAGTTCGTGCAATTTGAGAATACGGAATTAGATAATTATTTGACAATCATTAGTCCTAAGATTTACAATATATATCTTGTGGACAAGGGAAATGAATTATCTAAAATTATGCTGTACTTGAAAAAGAAATTTTCTGTTCCACTAAGTGAAATTAAGGAATTTTGTTCAAGAGATAAAATTTTACTTGGAATAGGGAACTCTATAATTGTGGATGAATATCGAAAAGAAATTGAACAACTTGGAGGCAAGATTGAAGTAGAAGAAATAGACCGATAACGAACAGCAAACCGACTGAATAAGCGGAACGCTGCCGAACATTAATCGCTGAGAAAAATATGAATAATTGGATTGAAACATCAGGAAGCCCATTTGTCATTGTTGAGCAACAATATGCCCATCAATGGAAGGGTCAAGAAAACTACAATGCTATATGTAGCGTAACAGATTACTTGGGGAAAATCTATATAGACAATCATGTCTTATTGGTAATGGGAGATGAACCGATGGCTACACGCATAGTAAATAAAGATGGAGCAATCTTAATAATCCGTTGGAAGTATGCTCCCGATTATTTAGCGGTGGAAAAACTTCTGGAGAATGATATCGTAAACGGGGTTGAACCAATAGAAGAAGTTGAAGTAAAATGGGATTCTACTGAATTAGTCCTATTTGATTCTTTGTCTCCCTATTGTGAAGCGTTGGTTAAAGTTTTTTTATCATTACAAAAAACATCTTGTATAATAAAAACTTATCTTTATCAAAAAGACGAAGTATCTTTAATAATACATTCAATCCAATAAAGACGATTAACAAGCGGCTCAACCTCCCCAGAAAAAGGTCGGTTAGCCACCAACCATTATCAACGAAAAAAAACTATATGAATTACAAAGTAATGCTCGCTAAGATTCTTTCAGAGAAAGAACTTGCAGATATGGATATAAAGAAAATCAAGGAGGACGATGCTCTCCTCGAAGAGCTAATTCGTAAAGAATATGCTTTGGTTGTGGATTGGAGCGGAGAAGAAGGAGATAATTATTTATTCAATTTCTTTAATCAAAGAACTATTTCTCTATTGGGTAGGCAGTTAGATATATCAAGCAATGAAGTATATCAGCAATTTGATAAAGATATAGATACACCTAAAAGAGGTGATTTCGTGCCTTTTGCACTTGAATACTTTGACAAACATCTTAAATCAAATGGTTTGAGAGTTGTTTTGTTGGATATGGGTAATGATACATATTACATATTTGTCGCACCTAAAACGGATGCTGATAGATTAACGAAAATAAAATCAACTTTCTGGAAGTTCAAATTAGTTTCTTTTCAAAATAAAATTCCGCTTTATGTCGCAAATTGTCCGAAATGTGGTAATATACAATTTTTCGGGTTAGACACAGATATAGACGAAAAAGAACTGGCAGGAAAAAGTTGTAGTGATTGCGGAACATAATTTTGGGATGATAATGGAAATGAAATGGTGGAAATAGAAAAATACTATTAATAACTCGTTGATAACAAGTGAATTAATTTTCAAAAAAAAGGTCGATTATCCGCAGAACATTATCCATCGAATATTATCATTAAATAATGACTTAGTAATGAATGAAGAAAAAATAAATTTAGAATTATTGGGAAATTCCTCAAAAATAATAAGAACAGGAGATGTTTTTGTTTTAAAGCCCAAAAACCATCCATTCTATTATGGAATCGTTGCAAATGTCAATGCTACAATGTTTGGTGCAAAAGAAATAATACATATACAAATTTTTGATTATAAATCTGAAGTGGTACAAGAGATTCCAGATTCTCTTGACAAATATCCTTTGTTGATACCTCCTATTTTAACGAACAAAATAGGATGGAAGAAAAAATATTTCAAAAGTATTGGCAATATTCCTGTTAACAATTTTATTTCTGTGAGAAATGCCTCCTTTTTTTATTACAACGGGGAGATTTTTAATGATAGCAGTCACCCACTGTCAAAACCGTATTCAATAGAAACAACAGGATCGTTTTCAGTTACAAGTTATTTGAATATTGATAACTTAATTAGCTTGAGGTTAGGAATACCATTGGCGGTTGCTCCTCCTGAAAATTGGAATCCGTATTGGTATCAAGAAGAACTTTATAAGAAAGAGATTGATAACATGCATCTCAATGACCCAAACGGTGATTAGTTGCAAACTATTAACACCCCAATTAAAAGAATGAGAAAATGACTAATTATTTTGATGATAAACAATTATATCCACTATTGTTTCAGAATGACTTTTCAAAGATTCTGTCTTTCCTTGAAAAGTATGGGCTTAACAGCGTGGATAGAGATGGCAGGAGTTTTTTAATGAACTGCATAGCTGAAGGGAAAAATGATTTTGCTTATAAACTTATAAAATTGGGCGCAAATTTAAATCATCAAGATGCGAGTGGGGCATCCCCTTTATTTGCAGCAATTTGGGCATATAATATAGAAATGATAGTTTCTTTACTTGATAATCCAAGCGTTGATAAAAATATAACGGATAATCAAGGAAGAAATGCACTTCGGATAGCATTACAATATCATCCCGAAGATTGCGAATTAATGATAAGATTTATACGTGCTGGTGTAAACCCATTTTCATGCGACAACAATGGCGTATCATTTTATGGTCTACTTCAAAAATACGCTTCGGGTAGTATAACTAAAGGAGGACGCAAGTTGAATGTTACCCCAATTATTATTGAAATAGAGAATGGGATGTTAACAAACAGCAAACCGACTGAATAAGCGGAACGCTGCCAAACATTACCAATAAAGAAAAATATGAATGCTATCAAGTATAAACTAATTGTAGATGAACCGTGGGGCTTTACTCATAGTGGAAGTAATGTTTTTCATGGTGTAGTGGTAAAGCAACTTTCCCCTACGTTTCTTCTTTTCAAATCTGATAACTTAGTGAGTTTTGAAGGAAAAGAAAGCCATATCCTTATTTTGAAACCCAGATATGAGAAAGAGGTTTTTGATTTGGAAAGTGATGATGAAATTGTCGTAGGTGGTGCATTGTATCAGGAAAAAGAATACGAGGGTAAAGATGAAAAATATTTAATGTCACATAGTAAATATGTTGTTATTGGAAGACTAAAAAAATAAATATTGGTAACAATCACTTTAACAGCTAAACTCTGTTAGCTGAAACACATTACCAATAAATGAATATAATGACACAAGACATATACAATAGTATTCGAGAAATATTGCTGTGTGATGAAGATATAGATTTTTGTTGCAAACTTTTATTGAAAATAACATTTAACTGTGATGACTGGAAATGGATTCAGAACGTTTGCATTGATATTATCAACAGTAATAGAGAAAAGAATATATGTGGATTAGCAGTTACGTGTATCGGACATTTGGCTCGAATACACGGAAAAATAGAAAAAGAGAGAATCTTTGAAGTGTTTAATCAACAAAAAGATAATCCTTTCATCAATGACAGAATTGGAGATGCCATTGATGATATAGATATGTTTGTGCATGAATAATTGGTAACACACGGATAAATCTCCCCAAAGGTCGATTATCCGCCGAACATTACTAACAAGGAAAAAATAATATGTGTCAATACAAATCAATATGCAATCCTATAATAGAGCTTACAACACTTTTACAGAGTTGTGGCTTCACAATAGAAAAACAAGAACTTAAAGATTGGCATTTCAATGAGTTTGAGATTGTGATGAAAGGAAAGAAATTACAACTTCCAATGATAGATATAGAAGGTATAGAACAACATAGCGACAATATATATTGTTGCAAATGTCATTGGTCTGTTGTAAAACTGATAATGAATTGACACAATAAAATGTTAGCAACAAACAGCACTACTGCTTAAAGCGGAACGATGATGATGTTTCGGCTTCTGCCGTGAAATGGAAATTAGCCGATATGTAAGTAATCCCAGAGATAGAACCGATGCTTATTCTCCTGCCGTTTCATCATGCCCAATGTATAAATCCGAGGTGAAACATCAGTGCGACATTCACCACGGTCAGGGCGATAGCGATAAGGACTATTTTGGCGAGCTTCCTGCCGGGATGTTTCATCTTTCCGTAATATTCACGGAGCGCTTCACGCCGCCCGGCTGTGTAGCGGAGCTGGCAGAACAAGTCGGGAAGAAAGCAGAGCATCATCAATACGACAAAAGCAACAATCCAACCGAAATAGCGAAACATCAACGGTGTTCCAAGCGGTACGAGTATGGCAAAGAGCCAGCAAAAGAACAACAGCATACGCCCGTTAAGGTTGGTATGCTCCCTTTCGTGCCATATCTCGGCTACATACCACATATAGTCGATGAAGCAGAACCGATGTTTGCGATTGTCCTTATCCATTTCATTACAAAAATAATGTATTTTGCTCACTTAATCATTACTTCATACCGAAAAACACTACGCAAAATAAAAAATACCCCGTCGGCTTGTTCTTGCCGACGGGGTATTTTTATCCTCACTTGTCCTTAATCAGGTGCGACAGCTCCGGATCAGCCTTGATGCGCTCAATTTCGTCGGCGACAATCTGCCTGACCTCGTTCTTGATGCGGTAGTAGTTGGCGTCGATCTGCTGCTGCATGGTGTCGTTGCCGTCCTTGTCGGTGAAGTCGATGATCTGCGGAATCTTCACGTAGCGGGCGGTCTCCCGTCTGACCTTCTCGTTATCCACTACAATCTCGGCATGGAAAATCTTCTGCTCGATACGCTCGTCGAAGTTGTCGGCTACCGCCCCGACGAACATGCCCTGCGTGAGGTTGGAAATCTTGCTCGCCGGAATGAGGCTGTCCATCTGGGTATTGATGGAAACGGAGGTCTCGTTCCGGTTGATGGTCATGTTCTGCCGTTTCTGCAGGACCTTTCCGAAGCGTTCGGAGAGCGTCTTGGCGGTTTCCGCAACTACCTGACCTGCAAATACATTGCCGACCGTGTTACAGATTACGGCGCTTTCCTTGTCACCGTAGTCACGCTTCAACTGAGAGAAATCCTGAAAGCCGAGCATGACGGCTACCTTGTTGCTTCGAGCGGTGGCAATGAGGTTATCCAGCCCACGTATGTAAATGGTGGGCAGCTCGTCGATAATCACGGAGGATTTGAGACGTTTCTTCTTATTGATGAGCTTGACAATGCGGGAGTTGTACAATCCCAAAGCCGCCCCGTAGATGCCCTGACGGTCGGGATTGTTGCCGACTACCAGCACTTTCGGCTCTTCGGGATTGTTGATGTCGAGGGTGAAATCGTCCGCCGTCATCACCCAGTAGAGAGTCGGGGAGATCATGCGGGAAAGCGGTATCTTGGCACTGGCAATCTGCCCCTGCAACTGCTCCACCGCCGAGCTTTCCCATGCGTCCATGAAGGGAGAAAGGTAGTTCTCCAGCTCCGGGTACGAGGTCAGGATCGGGAAAATGTCGGCATACTTGCGGTTCAGGAACTCGATGGCATGGGGGAAGGTGCAATACTTGCCGTTCTTGTAGATTTTGAGATACCATATAATACTGGCTAACAGAATGATAGGCGATTCTACGAAGAAGTCGCCCTGTTTGGAAATATCGGGTAAGTCAAGGGCATTACTGCCCCCTTCTCCCCTAAGAACCGTACGTGAGAGTTTCCCCTCATACGGCTCAAGCAACTCAATATTTCTATTTGTTGTTAGAAATCGGCTCATACTTTCAACAGTTTCGTTTATTTCGCTTGTAGCAGTTGTTATGGACAAGTTGCCGTACAATTGAACCACCAACAGATATTTCATTGACGTTCCATGCTTTTGTACAATCTATCTCCTTGCCGCATAACGGACAAGTCCGCTTCTGCTTGTTCCATAAATATAAGAGTGACTTACGTCCTTTGAGAGATTCCAGCATTTGTTGCTCCTTTCGCTGAAAGAAATAATCATCATATTCCGGGTCGAAAGGGTTTGCCTCCCCCTTGACTTGCTTGTACGGAGTATAATGTATATCCGACAACCTTTTAAGGGTCAGGTAGTTCACTTTCTTGCTTTTTGTTTCATATTTCCATGCAAACGTCCATTTACGCCCCCGAATTTCATGCCAATACTTATCTGCAACCCAAGACTTGCGTTTCTTTGGGTGGCGACGTAAAGCCCATTTCTTTGTGAGGTTGTAAATGTGATTGTCGCAACCGTGAAAAGCATTGGTTGATGCACCATATCGGTAATAGTTTCCCCAACCTGTTATCACAGGATTGAGCATTCGTATCAGCGATTCCTGCTTACACATTTTATGTCCTTTAACGATGTCACTGATTTTTGCCCTAAAGCGTTTCTGTGCATCTTTGGACGGAGATGTGTACAGCCTTTTGCCGAACTTCCTTACATTGAAACCTAAGAAATCAAATCCATCGTATATGTTCGTAATGGTAGTTTTCTCTTCGGATAAGGTAAGACCCCTTTCTTTGAGAAATTCTATCACCATTGGTTTGACCTCGTTTTCCAATAATTCCTTATCTCGACCTGTGATTATAAAGTCGTCCGCATACCTGATAAGATTCACTTTGTAGTGGAATGTCTTATAGTTGATGAAACGTCTTTTGAATCTTTCAGCCAAGAGTGGTTGAAGTCCGTCAAGTGCCATATTTGCAAGTGTCGGTGATATGATACCTCCTTGTGGTGTACCCTCTTCTGTCGGGAACAGTTTACCATTGAATACAGCTCCACATTTCAGCCATTTTCTGAGTATTGTTTTATCCATAGGGATATTTTCAATAAGCCAGCCGTGACTGATGTGGTCGAAGCAACCCTTAATATCTCCCTCCAAAATCCATTCGGGGGAATGCTGGCGATTTAGAACCGTATCAATCTGACGAATTGCGTCCATTGTCCTGCGCTTCTTTCGGAAGCCGTAAGAAAAACGGTCGCCTGTCGTTTCGGCTATCGGTTCCAATGCCATGAGATATAATGCTTGCATCGCCCTGTCTTTCATGGTCGGTATTCCCAACGGTCGGAGTTTACCGTTCTTTTTCTTGATGTGAACCCTACGGAGCGGCTGTGGATGGTAGCCACGACGTCTAAGTTCACCGATTGCTTTGTACTTGCGCTTGGGAGAGTCCCAAAGCTGTTTATCTACTCCAGACGTATTCTTCCCTTTGTTGGAAGTAACCCTCTTTACTGCCAATGCCTTGGCGTAAAAAGAGTGAGTAAGCATCCACTGTAAGGTTTTCACCTTGTTATGTCTGCCTTCTTTCTGAGCCTTTACAATACGCGCTTGTAGCTTTCGGACATAGGTTTCACACTTAGACCAGTTCATACCGTCCCAAGTCAGATTCCTGCTGTCAGCAGGCGCACACGATGTTTTAATCTCGTTCATTTGCTTTCCTCCTTTTGAAAGTTCTAAAAGTTATCTTGTAAAGAGTTACCATATACGGAAGTCTGCCCACTTTCGTGTCGGATGATGTTACCCTCATTAACTCGTGATGTTGGTTCAATCCGTATCCTCCCCATTACAGGGCGGCATTCGCTTTCTCCGTTATCTCATACCTGCACCCCATTCGGCTTGCCTTGCGGTTCGCTTACTCGCATTATTACGAGAGAGATACAGGCTTGCCCTGTTCCACGCAATTGACAAACGGATAGTTTAGGTTCTGCCAAGTCCGCCGGCAGTGCTATGTCCGTGTAACCCCAACATGGGCGAGGGTTATCCGACTGCTTACCTTTTGGTGAGAGCTAAAGTATCTTGCGCTCCTTCAAACCTTACGACGGCTAAAGTCAGTTCACATTACGTTAACCATGCTATCCAGCCTCGCCACTCGACGGTATGATACTAACCGCCCTTGACGTTCCCTCACGGTTCAGTCTTGTCCTTTCGGAAAGTGTACTTTGTCCTATAAGCTTAGCACAACCCATCACTGGAGATGCACCTTATAGTAGGCTACCGCTGACGGAACAGCGGGTTAAATCTTGCAATATACATTGCTGTTTAACAATCAATTACGTGACTTTTCAGGTCACACCCACGTGCGGTTCAAATTTAACATAATCGTGTAGGCACTTTCGTAGGCATCGCTGATGTCGGTCATGAAGTCCGGGTGGATGGGGTTGCAGCGGTGGCTCTCCCTCGGATTGTCGAAGTTTATCACGTAGAACTTGGGCTTGACCTTGTAGCCGTCCAAGTGGGCGAGCAGGTGGTTGTAGGCTATCTCGGAGAGGTCGGGGTACTTGAAATCATACAGGAAAAGCGAATAGCCCTTCTCGATGGTCTGGTCGGGTAGGTCAGCTCCCTTTCGGGAGCTTTCCCCCCTAAGAACCGTACATGAGAGTTTCCCCTCATACGGCTCAAGCAATTCTAAATTTCTATATAGAAACCGGCTCATTATTTCCTTTTTTTTATTGAGTTGAACAATACTTCTGTGGCAGCTATCATGTATCAGGGTTTTAACCTTTTTACCTTCTACAATGTCTTCTTTGATATACCAAGACATTTCTTTATTGATAGGATTGCCACAAATGGGACATTTTCGATTTTGTCTTTCCCACATTTTAAGGATAGTTTTCTTCCCATTAAGAGTTAAAAGCATTTTGTAGGTCTCCCGTTTGTCAAAATACTCTTTATCCATTGGTTCATACGGATTTACCTCATTTCGTATCTTTACATATCGGATAATTTCTGTGTCAGTGAGGTATTTTAGAGCATGATGTCTTTTATTTACCTCGTCTTTTTTATTTTCGACAGAGAAAGTCCAACTGCGTGTTCCGATTTTTCTGAAGTATTTCTTTTTAATCCATGTTTTACTCTTTTTGGGATGGCGTTTGAGTGCCCATCTCCATAGTTTGTGGAAAATCTGATAGTCTGCTTTACTGAATGTATCAGAGGACACTACATACTTGTAGTAGTTAGCCCAACCTATTATTATCGGATTTAGAAGCCTTATAATAGAACTTTGAGTTACAGAGGGATTGCCTTTAACAAGCTCTCCAATCTTGTCCAAAAATCTTTTGACTCCTTCTTTGGACGGTTTTATAAGCATCTTATCGTTATACTTTCTGATGTTGAAGCCAAGAAAGTCGAAACCATTCTCTATATGGGTAATCTTAGTTTTCTCCTCAGATAGAGTAAGTCCTCTTGTCTCCAAGAACTCCTTTACTAAAGGAAGCACTTCATCTTCCAACATTTCTTTGCTTCTTCCAGTGATGATAAAGTCATCAGCATACCTTATCAAATGTACTTTGGGATAATAGGTATCTCTATGATGATTTATCTTGATAAAGCGTTCTGATAGTTTTGCTTGTAAGCCATCCAAAGCCATATTAGCTAGAGTTGGAGATATTATTCCTCCCTGCGGAGTACCCTCTTCTGTCGGAAACAGCCTGTTGTTGAAAACAAATCCAGATTTAAGCCACTTTTTTAGCATGACTTTATCCATTGGGATATTGTCTATAAGCCATTGGTGACTGATATGATCAAAACAGCCTTTAATGTCCCCTTCCAAAATCCATTTGGGAGAAGCCTCTTTAGCCAATACACAGAAGCATTGTCCTATTGCATCGTGGGCACAACGTTCTTTGCGAAAACCGTATGAACAGTTGTCACCAGTCGTTTCGGCAATGGGGTCTAATGCCATTAAGTATAGTGCTTGCATAGCCCTGTCCTTCATGGTTGGTATTCCCAAAGGTCGGAGTTTCCCGTTCTTCTTTTTAATATGTACCCGTTTTAACGGTTGTGGACGGTATCCTCTTCTCCTTAATTCAGTTATTGCGTTCATTTTCCCATGTGAAGTCGCCCATAAGACATGGTCAACTCCAGCTGTGTTCTTCCCTTTATTGGAAGTCACTCGTCTAACCGCCAATGCTTTGGCATAGAACGAGTGTACCAGCATCCATTGTAAGGCTTTCACCTTGTTATGTTTGCCAGCTTTTTGAGCCTTTACAATACGAGCTTGTAGCTTTTTAACTTCAACTTCACACTTGGTCCAGTTTATGCTTTCCCAAGTGTCCCATTTTGAGTTAGTAGATGCACACGATTTTGATTCGTTCATTTGCTTTTCTCCTTTCAAAAGTTCTAAAAGTTTCTTGTAAAGA
>ULKR01027712.1_pt1 | contig 17949 bp, 10 predicted proteins | sample 1951181 | NCBI WGS metagenome assembly ULKR01 (sample SAMEA4835503, study PRJEB28245) | human gut metagenome | biome: gut microbiome; material: fecal sample | place: Denmark | collected 2008 | reverse complement strand
ACAAATCAAAATTTGATACTATGACCTTCGCCCCAATATATGCTATAATAAACTTATATTTACACACTTATTTTTATCAGGGAAGGAGATGAGCATGCATGACTGAATCACTTAAACTACCGGTGGGAATAGAGAGCTTTGAGGAGATTCGTTCAGACGGATATTACTATGTCGATAAGACAAAGCTGATTGAACAGTTGGTTGACAGCCGGGGAAAAGTCAACCTTTTTACCAGACCGCGTCGTTTTGGCAAGACTCTCAACATGAGTATGCTCAAATCTTTCTTTGAAATTGGAGCAGCTTCTGAATTATTTGATGGTCTTTATATATCGCACAACAAAAAAATGTGTGATGATAATATGGGCAAGTATCCTGTGATATTTCTATCTTTAAAGAATGTGGAAGGGCTCGATTTTCAAGCTGCAAAGTATCAGATGATAGAGATAATTGCAAAGGAAGCTAAGAGATTTGTATATTTGAAGAATAGTGACAGGCTGGACATTGACGATAAGTCGACGTATGCTTCTTTAATTCGATTAGAGGATGGCAGATATGAAATGAGAGATGAGGCACTGTATGCTTCGCTTCAAACTTTATCTGAGCTGTTATATAAGCATCATGGCAGAAAAACGGTTATTTTAATAGATGAATATGATGTTCCACTGGATAAGGCATTTCAAAATGGCTATTATAAAGAGATGGTTTCTTTGATACGTGCCATATTCGGAAAAGCATTAAAGACAAATGAGGCATTGGATTTTGCTGTCTTAACAGGTTGTCTTCGTGTTTCAAAAGAAAGTATTTTTACAGGATTGAATAATTTCAAGATTTTATCTATTACTGATACAAGATTTGATGAACACTTTGGATTTACGGATGATGAAGTAGAGCGTTTGCTGGCATTTTATCATGTGGAAAACAGGTTTGCGGAGACAAAGGAATGGTATGATGGTTATCATTTCGGAAATGTCGATGTATACTGTCCGTGGGATGTAATCAATCATGTTGACCGAATAAAAGATGATCCAATGGCAGGACCGGAAGCGTATTGGATTAATACAAGCGGAAATGAGCTTGTTAAGAGGTTTATAGATAAGGCTGGTAAGACAACCAGAGATGAAATTGAGCGTTTAATCGCGGGAGAAGCTATAGACAAGCAAATCCGTCTGGATATGACCTATGACGAAATAGACAATAATATTGATAATCTATGGAGTGTTCTGTTTACAACAGGTTATCTGACATATACAAAGATAAGTGAGGACAAAAAATATAGCCTTGTAATTCCGAACAAGGAGATTAAAGAAGTATTTAAGCTGCAGATACAGGAGTGGTTCAGGAATAAAATATTTTCCAATACCGAGCAGTTGCAGGACTTTTGGAAGGCTTTCAAAGATGGAAATACACAGATAATGGAAATGTATTTAAACAAGGTGCTCAGTAATTCGGTGAGCGTTTTTGACACAAGAGCGCGAAATGATGAAAAGGAAAGCTCCTATCATAATCTGCTTATTGGTATTTTGAGCGGCAATGAGGACTGGCTGGTAAAGTCAAATGTTGAGGCAGGAGAGGGCTTTGCAGATATTATTGTGGAGACAGATGATCCGGATGAAGGAATTATTGCAGAGCTTAAATACACAAAAGATTTTAAATCTATGGAAAAATCCTGTGAAAAGGCTCTGAAACAGATAAAGGATAGAAGATATCAGGAATATCTGTTAAATGATGATCGACAGAATATCATGTATTATGGAATTACATTTTGCAGGAAGAGATGCAAAGTGCTTGTAGAAAGATAAAAGGGGTGATTACATGGAAACTAATTTTGATTACCTTTTAAAGAAAGAAGAATACGCAGATTTTGCAAAGCAGGCAGTTGAAGCAGAAAAAAGTTTATCCATTTCACCGGCCACTTGTGCCATTTTGTCGAGGCGTGCACTTGAGCTTGCAGTGAGGTTTGTTTTCTCATATGACGCGGAGCTTTCGCTTCCGTACAGAGATAATGTATCGAGTCTTATTCATGAGCCAACGTTTAGAAGGATAATTGAGCCAAGGCTGTTTCCAATGCTCAAATATACCATTCATCTGGGAAATGTTGCAGTTCATACCAACAACAATATAGGCAGGGATGAAGCAATAATAGCGCTTCGTGATTTGTTTGAGTTTTGCGATTGGATTGATTATTCATATTCGAGGGAATACGATGAGAAGACATATGATGAGTCGATTCTTGCAAGCGGTAATGAAAAGCGTATAAAGGCTGATGAGCTCATGAAGCTGTATGAGGGCTTAAGCAGTAAGGATAAAAAGCTCGAGAGCGTATTGAAGGAGAATGAAGAGCTTCGCGAGCAGATGGCAAAGAAGCGTAGTCAGAATGTAAAGACAAGGGAGTTCCATGTAGATACGATAAGCGAGGCAGAAACCCGCAAGAGATATATAGATGTTGCCTTAAAGGAGGCAGGATGGGTTATTGGCAGAAATGTCACGGAGGAGGAGCCGGTTACAGGAATGCCAAATAGCACAGGAACAGGGTATGTGGATTATGTTCTTTGGGGAAAGGATAATCTGCCACTTGCTGTAGTGGAGGCTAAAAAGGCTTCTGTGGATGCTATGGTAGGAAGCCAGCAGGCGAAGCTGTATGCTGACTGTTTGCAGAATAAATACAATAGACGTCCTCTTATTTTCATAACAAATGGATTTGAATTTTTCTATACGAATGATTATATGGGATATCCAAGGCGTGAGGTTTCAGGATTTTTCACACAGGAAGAGCTGCAGCTTGAGATGGATGGACGCACTTCAAGGATTCCGCTTGAAAATATACGGATAAGCGATGATATTACCAACAGACCATATCAGAAAGAGGCTGTAACCGCTGTCTGCGATGCTATCACAAATAAGCACCGCAAGATGCTTATAGTGCAGGCCACAGGTTCAGGAAAGACAAGAGTGAGCATTAGTATTGTTGATGTATTAAGGCGCCACAATTATGTGAAAAATATTCTGTTCCTCGCAGACAGAAAAGCTCTTGTGAAGCAGGCCAAAAACAATTATACGAATTTGCTTCCTGATTTATCATGCTGTAATCTGCTTGACAATAAAGAAGACCCTGAGTCATGCAGGATGATTTTTTCTACATATCCGACGATGATGAATGCCATAGATGAGAGGAAAAACAAATATGGTGAGAAGCTCTTTAGTCCGGGGCATTTTCAGCTCATAATCTGCGATGAAGTACACCGCAGCATTTACAAAAAATATCAGGAAATATTTGAGTATTTTGATGCGATGTTACTTGGTATGACTGCCACTCCAAAAAATGAAATCGACAAAAACACATATGGAGTCTTTGACCTTGAAAGAGGAGTTCCGACATTTGCGTATGAGCTTGAAAAAGCGGTGGAAGAGGGCTATCTGGTCAATTATTCTACACTGGAATATAAGTCAAAAATAATGGAAAGCGGTATTCACTATGATGAGCTGTCAGATGAGGAAAAAGAAGAGTATGAGGATACATTTTCTGATGATGACACTGTAGGTGATGATATATCAGGAGAGGCCGTAAATACATGGCTTTTTAACGCGGATACAATTGATAAGGTTTTAAGAGAGCTTATGGAAAAGGGCTTAAAAATTGAGGGTGGAGACAAGCTTGGCAAGACAATAATTTTTGCCAAAAACTCTTTGCATGCGCAGGCAATAGTCAAGCGTTTCAATAAGCTTTTTCCAGAATATGGAGGAGACTTCATAAAGCGGATAGATTATAGTATAAAGTACAATGATTCATTGATAGATGAGTTTAGCACAAGTGATAAAATGCCGCAGATAGCAGTATCTGTTGATATGCTCGACACAGGAATAGATATTCCGGAGATTTTGAATCTTGTATTTTTTAAGAAGGTAAAAAGCTATGCCAAGTTCTGGCAGATGATTGGAAGGGGAACCAGGCTATGCCCTAATCTGCTTGGCGAGGGTATGGACAAAGAAAGATTTCTCATATTTGATTTCTGTAACAATTTTGAATATTTCCGCGTGAACAAAAATGGAGCGGAGAATGGCATAACAGAATCACTCAATGAGAAAATATATAACACAAAAGCCCAGATTGTCAGAGAGCTTCAGGCACCGGTATACAGTGGTGATGAGATATACGCAGATTACAGAAAAAGTCTTGTGGATGATTTAAAGAAAGATGTAATTAGCTTAAATGACGATAGCTTTATGGTGAAAAGACATCTGCGTTATGTAGAGTTTTTCAGGGCTTCATCATCGTGGGATAATCTTGAGACAATAGAGATTTCGGATATCAGGGAGCATATTGCACCTCTTATCAGACCTAAAAAGGAAGATGAGCTGGCACGAAGATTTGACTATCTGGTATACAGTATAGATCTTGGACTGCTGCAAAGCAAAAGCATACAAAGTCCGGTGAATATAGTGGTTCAGACCGCAGAAAAGCTGTCTGCCAAATACTCAATCCCACAGGTGGAAAAGAAAAAGGAGATTATCGAAAAGGTCCAGACAAATGAATTTTGGGATAAAGTCACTATAATAGAGCTTGATACAGTAAGAGAAGCTTTAAGAGGTCTGTTGCAGTACCTTGACAGACAGGTACGGCCAATATACTATACAAATTTCACGGACTCTATAACAGATGGTACACCGGGTGAACCTTTATATGGCGGAAATGACTTGAAAAATTATCGTAAAAAAGTCGAATTTTACCTGAAAGAGCATATTGACAAATTGTCAGTGTATAAGCTGAAAAACAACAAAAAGCTGACAGAAACGGATCTAAGGGAATTGGAACGAATTCTGTGGACTGAGCTTGGTTCAAAGGAAGATTATATAAAGGAATACGGAGAGACACCGATAGGCAGATTAGTACGAAAAATAGTCGGTGTAGATAGAGCGGCAGTAAACGAAGCCTTCAGTTGTTTTATGTCAGAAGAGCGCTTGAACATAAATCAGATGAGATTCGTAAATCTGATAGTGGACTATATAGTAGCAAATGGAAATATCGAAGATAATAAAGTATTGATGGGTGAACCATTTAAATCAGTTGGAAGTATCACAACTCTTTTCAAAGATGATATGAGTACCGCAAAACAGATAATGGAGATAGTGAACCAGATAAAGCGTAACTCCGAAGAAATTGCCTGATGTATAGCGAATCTGTTTAGATATGACAGAAGGACTTAAAGCAGCTTAGAAAAATCCTTATGGATGCAACGAATGATGATTACATTATGTAGGAGAAAATAATTATGGCAAAGAAAATTTTAGTAGTAGTGGACGCACAGAATGATTTTATTACAGGAGCTCTTGGAAACAAAGAGTGTGACGTGGCAACAAATGTTATTGCTGAGGAAATCAGGTCAGGCAAATATGATGACGTGATATTCACAAGGGATACACATGATGAAAACTATCTGAATACTCAGGAAGGAAAGAAACTTCCGGTAACGCACTGTATTAAATGGACAAACGGATGGGAAGTAGACGCTCGTCTTAAAGATGCAATGAAGGAGCGTGGAGTTAATTGTGACGATATTACTTATATTGACAAGCCGACTTTTGGCAGCAAAGAGCTTGGTGGACTTCTAGCGGAATATGATAACAGCGATACAGAGATTTATTTCTGCGGATTCTGCACAGGAATATGCGTAATAAGCAACGTGGCGATTGCAAAGACATTCTGTAAAGACGCAGAGGTGTTCGTAATAGAAAATGCCTGCGCCTGCGTAACGCCTGAAAGTCATAAGACTGCAATAGAAGCAATGAAGATGATCCAGGTAGGCATTAAGGGCACACCCTCATGTTAGCGCACATGAGGGTGTGCCCTCTGCCGTATTCCCGGTCTCCCGGTTTTCGTAATCATGCCATGACACTGAATTACGCAGTCTTTCCTGTATAAAGCTGATAATACTTTCCCTTCTTTGCAATCAGCTCATCATGACTTCCCCTTTCAATAATGCGTCCCTGCTCCAAAACCATAATGCAGTCGCTGTTTCTGACAGTAGAAAGCCTGTGTGCGATAACAAATGTAGTACGGCCATGCATGAGCTTATCCATGCCGTCCTGAACAATACGCTCGGTACGTGTATCAATTGAGCTTGTAGCCTCATCGAGGATGAGCACAGGCGGATCGGCGATAGCGGCACGCGCAATGGCTAGAAGCTGGCGCTGGCCCTGGCTTAGGTTTGCACCGTCACCTGTCAGTACAGTATTGTAGCCGTCAGGAAGCTGGCGGATAAACGTATCGGCGTTTGCCAGGCGGGCAGCTGCGTATACTTCATCATCTGTGGCATCAAGCTTGCCGTAGCGGATGTTTTCCATGACAGTAGCTGTGAAAAGGTGGGTATCCTGCAAAACAATGCCAAGAGAGTGGCGCAGATCAGCCTTTTTAATCTTGTTTATATTGATGCCGTCATATCTTATCTTGCCGTCTGCTATATCGTAGAAGCGGTTGATAAGGTTAGTGATGGTAGTCTTTCCAGCTCCGGTGGTGCCAACAAAGGCAATCTTCTGACCGGGTGTTGCAAAAAGATCCACATCGTGCAGTACAATTTTCTCAGGAACATATCCGAAATCCACATCGTCAAATACCACATCGCCCTCGAGTTTTTTGTAGTCCACAGAGCCGTCAGCCTGATGAGTATGCTTCCATGCCCATAAGCCGGTGTGCTCAGGTGTTTCAGTGAGTTTTCCGTTTTCTTCCTTAGCATTTACCAGTGAGACATAGCCTTCGTCAGTCTCAGGCGTTTCGTCGAGCAGAGAGAAGATACGGTCGCATCCGGCAAGTGCCATGATGATACTGTTGAACTGCTGGCTGACCTGCGAGATAGGCATGTTAAAGCTCTTGTTAAAGGTCAGAAAGCTCGCAAGCTTACCAAGGGTCAGACCGCCAAAGCCTGAAAGAGCCATAACACCGCCGGCAAGAGCGCAGAGCACGTAGCTTAGATTTCCAATCTGTGCGTTTACAGGACCGAGCATGTTGGAGTACATGTTGGCATTGTAGGCGCTTTCAAAGAGTTCATCGTTTATTTTGTCGAAGGCTTCAATATTTTCCTGCTCGTGGGTAAATACCTTGACCACCTTCTGGCCGTTGAGCATTTCCTCGATGAAGCCGTTAACCTTGCCGAGGTCGCGCTGCTGCGCAAGGAAATAGCGGCTGGAGAAGCCTGCAAATTTCTTTGTCACGACTGTTGTTACGATTACCATCACGATAGTTAGTACGGTGAGCGGAATATTTAATATGACCATTGAAACAAAAACGCTCACAACAGTGATAGCACTGTTAAGTATCTGCGGAAGACTCTGGCTGATGAGCTGGCGGAGTGTATCGATATCGTTTGTATAAATTGACATGATATCGCCGTGCGCATGTGAGTCAAAGTATCGGATTGGCAGATCCTGCATATGGGAAAAGAGCTCAACACGCAGATTCTTAATGGTGCCCTGTGATACGTAGATCATTATTTTGCTGTATGCAAACGTACTGATGACGCCGATGCCGTAGAATACGGCGACCCTTCCCATTGCAGCAAGGAGTGGTCCGTAGTTGGGATTTCCTGTCTTAAGCAGTGGTACTATATAGTCATCAATCAAATTTTTGGTAAACATGGTTCCCTGCACATTTGCAAGTACACTGACAAAGATACATATCACAACAATTATGCAGGCAGGTAAATATTTCTTGAAAATAAATCCCATGAGGCGCGCAAAAAGCTTACCGGGATTTTTAATTTTGGGTTTTGGACCTCGTGGCCCTCTTGGTCCTGGCATCAGGCAGCACCTCCTTCATCAAAGTCTCCTCCGCCGTTTGTCTGGGAATCGTAAACATCGCGGTAGATTTCATTATTTTTAAGCAGATTTTCGTGAGTGTCAAAGCCGTCCACTTTTCCGTCATTCATCACGATGATACGGTCAGCATCCATGACGGATGAGATACGCTGTGCGATGATGAGCTTAGTGGTTCCCGGTATTGTTTTTGCGAGGGCAGCACGGATTTTTGAATCTGTTGCTGTATCCACAGCCGAGGTGCTGTCATCGAGTATGAGTATCCTTGGCTTTTTAAGCAGAGCCCTTGCGATACACAGACGCTGCTTCTGGCCACCGGATACGTTGGTTCCGCCCTGCTCTATGTAGGTGTTGTACTTGTCAGGGAAGGAATCGATAAAGTCATCGGCGCATGCCATTTTGCAGGCCTCAATACATTCATCTGTGGTAGCGTTTTTGTCACCCCAGCGCAGATTTTCGAGTATGGTGCCCGAGAAAAGCACGTTTTGCTGGAGCACGACAGCTACCTTGTTTCTGAGAGTGTCCATGTCGTACTCACGCACATCGTGGCCTCCGACGATTACAGAGCCGGTGTCTGTGTCGTAGAGACGGCTTATCAGGTTTACAAGGGAAGATTTCGAGCTTCCGGTTCCTCCTATGATGCCGATGGTCTCACCGGATTTTATGTCTAGATTTATATCTGACAGAACCGGAGTTTCAGCGGTGTCTGAATATCTGAAGGTTACATGCTTAAAGCTTATGCTTCCGTCAGGCACATCGTAAAGCGGTTCCTTTGGATTGTGCAGTGTGCTCTGCTCATTTAATACCTCGCTGATTCGTCTTGCAGATGCGAGTGAGAGTGAAATCATTACAAACACCATCGAGAGCATCATGAGGTTCATCAGAATATTCATGCAATAGGTGAGAAGAGCCATCAGATCACCTGTAGTGAGAGTGCTGCTTACCACCATATGAGCTCCGAGCCAGCTTATTAACAGGATGCAGGCATACACTGTAAACTGCATGAGAGGAGAGTTGTATACCACAAGGCTTTCTGCCTTCACAAATACGTCGTAGATATTCTGTGCTGCCTTTGAAAAACGTTTTTTCTCATAATCCTCACGGACGTATGCCTTTACAACGCGGATAGCGGATACGTTTTCCTGTACGCTTTCATTCAGGTCATCATAGCGCCTGAAGGCTCTGTCGAAGTATTTCATAGCCGCCTTGCTGATGAAAAGCAGTAAAGCTCCAAGCACAATGACAGCGATTAAGTATATTGTCGCAAGGCGAGGGCTGATAAAAAATGACATAGCCATCGCACATATTATGGATGCAGGGGCTCTCATAGCCATGCGAAGCAGCATCATGTAAGCATTCTGGATGTTGGTCACATCGGTTGTCATACGTGTGACAAGACTCGCGGATGAGAATCTGTCGATATTTGCAAAGGAAAAGGTCTGGATGTTGCGGAACATTGCAGCACGCAGATTCTTTCCAAAGCCCATGGCGGCCTTTGCACCATATTTTGCACCGAGACATCCTGTCAAAAGACCAAACAGTGCTGCGACAATCATCCACACACCCATGATATAGATATGCCTTGTGTCGCCCATATTGACACCGTTGTCTATGATTGATGCCATGAGAAGAGGGATTATGGTATCCACAGCCACCTCAAGCAGCATGAAAACAGGTGTCGCAATCGAAGCCCATTTGTATTCCTTTATTTGGGCACCTAGTGTTTTTAACATATGTTTTGTCCTTTCTTCTTATTTATATTTGATTAAAACAAACTTCCCACATTTATGGTAATGTGGTTAACTAAAAAAATACTTGCATTTAATTAGTTAGTGTGCTAACTATATTATAGATATACTTTTTTTATTGTCAAGAAAAATCTATGAAAGGATTTCAGATATGAAGGAGTTTACACCGGATAAATACTTAGGACACAAGATAAACCGCATCAGCAGGAGCATAGACAGATATTTTGACAGAAAAAGGTGCAGTAAAACAGAATGTATACCGCGAAGCCAGGGTATGATGATTGGATATATAATGGATAATCAGGACCAAAATATATTTCAAAAGGATATCGAAGCAAAGTTTCATCTGTCAGGAGCCACAGTGACAAATATGCTTAAAAGTCTTGAAAAAAACGGCTATATCGTGCGCACACCTATGGAAAATGATGCAAGGCTTAAGAGGATTGAGCTGACGAAAAAAGCACTGGACCACGAAAACAGGGTGAGGGAAAATATAATGGTAATAGAGGAAGCCATGCACGAAGGCTTTTCTAAGGAAGAGTTTAACATGATGCTTGGCTTTTTGGACAGAGTGATTGACAATATGGAAAAGCTTAACAATTAACAAAATAATTACAGAGTTGAAAAAGTAGCATAAATATTGTGGCTTTTTTTGTGCAATAAGTCAAAATGCTACAAAATATTGTTGAGCGTATTGACATAGCAACAATATCTTGTATAATTTAGATTGTCATCAAAAGACAGATGCACAGATTTGTATTAAATAATATGGCATTTTATATGTAGCTATATTGTAATTGTTTGGTGAAAAGCCCGCTTTACATTGCAGGGCAGTGACATGAATTAATGATTACATCTCATTTATAGCTGCATATTTTGTGCCATTACACATGATAAAATACATATATATGGTATGCAATGTAAATAATGATACTATATATAGTGTAGCGTATTTTACAGCATTTAGTATACAGAGAGGAGAAATTCACATGAAAATCATCAAGCGAAGCGGCAGTGAGGACATATTTGATGCAGCCAAAATTGTAGCTGCCATTAGAAAGGCAAACAATTCAGTGCTGGACTATGAGAAGCTTACTGCTGATCAGATTGAGGAAATTGCAAGCAACGTGGAGACTGCATGTGAGAACATGAAGCGCTCTCCAAGCGTTGAGGAGATACAGGATATGGTGGAGAACCAGCTCATGAACAAGCGTGCCTTTACCGTAGCCAGAAACTACATTACTTACAGATATAAGAGAGCCATCGTCCGTAAGTCAAACTCTACGGACCAGCAGATTCTTAGCCTTCTTGAGTGCAATAACGAGGAGGTAAAGCAGGAAAACTCCAACAAGAATCCTACTGTAAACAGCGTGCAGCGTGACTACATGGCAGGTGAGGTGAGCAAGGATATCACACGCCGTTTCCTTCTTCCTGAGGATATAGTGGAGGCTCATGAGAAGGGGCTTATCCATTTCCACGATGCAGATTATTTCGCACAGCATATGCACAACTGCTGTCTTGTAAACCTTGAGGACATGCTTCAGAACGGCACAGTAATCAGTGAGACTATGATTGACACACCAAAGAGCTTTTCAACAGCCTGCAACATCGCTACACAGGCTATCGCACAGATTGCCAGCTCACAGTATGGTGGACAGAGTATCTCGCTTGCACATCTGGCACCATTTGTACAGGTCAGTCGTGAGAAGTTCAGAAAGCAGGTGCTAAAGGAGTTCGAGAGCGTAGGACTTGATTTGGATGAAGAAAAAATCAATGAGGTAGCAGAGCTTCGTGTCAAGGAAGAAATCAACCGCGGTGTGCAGATGATTCAGTATCAGGTCATTACACTTATGACTACAAACGGACAGGCACCGTTTATTACAGTATTCATGTACCTGAATGAGGTATCCGATCCGCAGACAAAGGCAGATCTTGCTGCAATCATTGAGGAGATGCTGCACCAGAGAATAAAGGGCGTAAAGAACGAAAAGGGTGTATATATCACACCGGCATTCCCTAAGCTTATATATGTGCTTGAGGATGATAATATCACAGAGGATTCAAAGTACTGGAATCTCACAGTGCTTGCGGCACAGTGCTCTGCAAAGAGAATGGTGCCTGATTATATTTCAGAGAAGGTCATGAAGGAGCTTAAGGACGGAGATGTGTATACATGCATGGGCTGCCGTTCATTCCTCACAGTGGACAGATGCTCACAGACAGCGGGAAATGTGGCACATGCCAAGAACTTTGATCCAAACAAGCGTAAATACTATGGACGTTTCAACCAGGGTGTTGTCACCTTAAATCTCGTTGATGTGGCATGCTCATCAGAAAAGGATGAGGAAAAATTCTGGAAGATACTTGATGAGAGACTTGAGCTGTGTCACAGAGCACTTATGTGCAGACATAAGAGGCTTCTTGGTACCAAATCCGATGTAGCACCGATTCTCTGGCAGAACGGAGCACTTGCACGTCTGAAAAAGGGAGAGGTTATAGACCCATTATTATTTAACGGATACTCAACAATCTCACTCGGCTATGCAGGACTTTGTGAGTGTGTACGCTATATGAAGGGAGTATCACACACAGAGCCAAAAGAGGGAACACCGTTTGCACTTAAGGTAATGCAGCGCTTAAACGATGCATGTGAGCAGTGGAAAAAGGAGTCAAACATCGATTTCAGTATATATGGCACACCGCTTGAGTCTACCACCTATAAGTTTGCTAAGTGCTTACAGAAGCGCTTTGGTATCATCGAGGGTGTTACCGACAAGAACTATATTACAAACAGCTACCATGTGCATGTAACAGAGCAGATTAATGCATTTGACAAGCTAAAGTTTGAGTCCCAGTTCCAGAAGCTGTCTCCGGGTGGCGCTATCAGCTACGTGGAGGTACCAAACATGCAGGACAATATCCCTGCAGTGCTTTCAGTAATGCAGTACATTTACGACAATATCATGTACGCAGAGCTGAATACAAAGAGCGACTATTGCCAGGTATGCGGCTACGACGGAGAAATCAAAATTGTAGAGGAAGAGGGCTCAGGCAAGCTTATCTGGGAGTGCCCACACTGTGGCAATCGTGACCAGAACAAGATGAGTGTAGCCCGCCGTACATGCGGCTATATCGGCACACAGTTCTGGAATCAGGGAAGAACCCAGGAGATTAAAGAGCGAGTGCTTCATCTGTAGAAGTTAAAGGAATTGTATTTGAGACAGACCATTCTAAAAGCACAACATAAAGCATAAGAAAAAAATAAAACCGTCGTACCGGACCTTAAATGGCATGGTACGACGGTTTTACTTATGTTCTTAAATGATTAATTATTTTAATTACTCGTCAAATTTTTGAGCCTTATCGAAGAGCTCATAAACCTCTTTTGAAGGCTCATTTGTGCAAAATGTCACAACAACGGCTGCGATAAGTCCGAAAACAAATCCCGGCAGCAGCTCGTAGATTCCGGTTGATGTGAGGAATGCATACCACAATATATCAACGGCAGCACCTGTTATGATTCCTGCAACAGCACCCTTGAAGTTAAAGCGCTTCCAGAAGAGGCTGAGCATGATTGCTGGTCCAAAGGCAGCTCCAAAGATACCCCATGCATTGGAAACAAGTGCCATGATAGAGCCGGCATTAGGGTTTGAAGCGATGATGAGTGCTGCAACAGCGATTCCAAGAACGACAATACGGCCGGTCCACATCATTTCTTTGTCACTTGCCTTACCTTTTCTGATGACAGGCTTGTACACATCACTCGAGAATGCTGATGAAGCAGCAAGCAGCTGGCTGTCTGCGGTACTCATGGAAGCGGCAAGCACTGCTGAGAGCAGTATACCTGAGATAACACCCGGGAAAATCTTTCTTACAATCTGGATGAAAACAAGAGAGTTTTCATTGATTGATTCGTCAAAGCCAAGGAAAAGTCTTCCGATTACTCCGATTAAAGTCGCAAAAAATACAATAAGTAAGGTCCATGTGATTCCGATTTTTGCTGATTTTTTCAAATCCTTCTGTGATTTGATGGACATGAATCTGATAATGATATGTGGCATACCAAAGTAACCAAGTCCCCATGCCAGTCCTGACACGATATCCTGCCAGCTTGAGAATGGATTTAAGTAACCGCCCGGGAGTGCTGATGTAGATGATGTATCAAGCATAAATGCTGCAAAGATCGGTGCTATAAACATAGAACCAAGCACGAGCATGCCCTGAAAAAAATCGGTCCAGCATACAGCCGAGAAGCCGCCGAGGAAGGTATAGCCTACGATGACAACTGCTGCAAGATACATGGCAATCTGTGGATCCATTCCTATTACAGTGTGGAAAAGAGTACCGCATGCCTTTACGCTTGATGCCGCATAAATAGTGTATGCAACCAAAAACACAATTGCACAAATCACCTGCAGTGCAAGTGATTTGGACAGGAATCTGTTGGTCAGATACTGCGGAATGGTGATTGAGTCATTGGCTACAATCGAGAATTTTCTCAGTCTCGGTGCTTCAAGCAGCCAGCTTATAGTGTAGCCGATTGCAAGTCCTACAGGAATCCATACCTGACCTAAGCCCAGTGCATAGATAGAAGTAGGAAGTCCCATGAGTACCCATGCACTCATGTCTGAGGCTCCGGCTGACAGTGCCGCAACCCATGGTCCCATCTCACGTCCGCCGAGGAAGTAGGTCTTTTCTCCGCCGTTTCTGTTTTTCACGAAGAAGAAGATACCGATACCCAGCATGCACAACAGATAGACGATAAATACAATAATTTCTGATGTTTTCATTTGTAGTACCTCTTTAATAGTTTATTTAGTAACCATGCTACCACGTTAGCGTGATAAAGGCAAGAAAAACTTTCTCTTGACGAATCCCTTGCGTTGACATATCATAGTACATAAGTGAAAGGGAGTAGCCGGCACGAGAGTGCTTACTTATCCGTCAGTACGATTGCTCATACATATCATACATATATGACAGCAATCCGGAGAGTGATTAAATGGCGAGACTTTTGTTGTTTTATACAGCAGAAGTGTCGCCTTTTTTGTATATAAAAGCCTTCTGCTGATAAGACATAGATGTATCTATCAATTAATCATGCATCCTTAAAAAGGACAGCAGAAGGAGGAAAATTATGATTTTTGTAGCAATTTTACTGCTTATAGCAGGCTTTGTAGCACTGGTGAAGGGTGCGGATGTGTTTGTGGATGGAGCAGCGGCGCTCGCCGGGAAATTTGGTATTCCGCAGCTTGTGATTGGACTGACGATTGTGGCGATGGGTACGTCGCTGCCGGAGGCGGCAGTCAGCATCACTGCAGGAATAAAGGGTAATGCAGGGATTACAGTCGGCAATATAGTCGGCAGCAATATACTAAATATCCTTATAATCCTGGGAGTGACGGCACTCATCACAAATGTAGCCATACAAAAAACCACCTTCAAATGCGAGATACCATACATGCTTCTTATCACAGCGGTGCTTCTCGTGATGGGAATGACAGGCAATGAAATCACATTCATTGAGGGTGTTATACTGTGGATTTTATTTATTGCATATCTGCTTTATTTGTATATTCTGGCAAAAAAGGGCAATGACAGCGGTGATGAGCAGTCGGTAAAGCTATATCCGGTATGGAAATGTCTGCTCTTTATTGTGCTGGGCGGTGTGTGTGTCGTAATTGGAAGCCAGTTTGTCGTAAACGGTGCCACGACCATAGCAAGAGCCTGCGGCATGAGTGAGCGCTTTATAGGATTGACAATCGTTGCATTCGGCACATCTCTTCCGGAGCTTGTTACATCTGTTTCAGCAGCACGCAAGGGAAATGCCGGTATAGCGATTGGAAATATAGTCGGCAGCAATATTTTCAATATACTCTTTGTAATCGGAACAGTAGCTCTCATTTGTCCGGTACCGTTTGAGAACAGGTTTGTGATTGATACAGTTGTGGCAATCCTGTGCGGTGTGCTCCTGTGGGGCGGTACGATAAGACATAAAGAGCTTAGAAAGCCATGTGGAGTGGTGATGATGCTTTGCTATGCGGCATATTTTGTATATTTGGCAGCTATGTAATGATGTATTTTTTTGAATTGCGATGACTGTGTTTAAAAAGAGTGTGATGAAGAGATAATAATTAAATTTAGCAAACCGTCAATAATTGTGCATACAAATCGATGCTTTGACATCAAAATGATTGAGATTTCACACTAAATATAAATAATTAATTAAAAATAGCACTCTTACTTGACAAGTGCTAATTGCAGGTGTATAACGTAGTCAGAACGAACGGAAGGAAGCGATTATAATGGATAAAAACCCAAAGCATCCATTGAAGAAAAAGAATAAGGCAGATGCAAAGAAGCATCAGAAGCATGTATACGAATAGCGCTTCCACTAAGGAATACTATCCAGTAAGCACAATGTACCCCAGCCCGTCACAGGGTTGGGGTATTTTGTGTTTTTGGAAGTGTTTTCAGAGACAGCCCGTGAGGCAGTTGTAAATACATTTTCACCGGCACCTTTTATGAGAGAAGCTTTAAGCTTGTCGCCATACATATAGAGGTCATTTCCACGTACAATTCCCCATTCCATCAGAAGCGCAGCCGCACCGGTCACAAACGGTGCAGCCATAGATGTCCCTGTTTTTGAAGTGTAGCCTCCGGTGTTTGAGCATGAAATAATGTCTACACCGGGCGCAATGATATCAGGCTTTATGCTGTCAAAGGCCCAGGTATAGCCTCGGCCGGAAAAGGCGGCTGTGCGGTTTGTTCGGCTGTCATAGGCTCCGACAGATATGACATTTTGAGCGGTTGAGGGGATGGTCAGGGTGATATCAGGCGATGCATGGATAAATGAGGTCTGTGCATTGCGCAGAGCACCTGACGGCAGCCATATATCCCATGAGCCGTCCTTTACAGATATGGGTTCAAGTGATATTTTCCAGATGCCGGGTGAGATGTATTCAGATCCCATGAGTTCAATGAATATTTCCTGAAAAGGAGAGTAGGGAGAGGGACCGCCGCCTGTTATATATATGTCTGTCCCATCGAGATTGTATCTGTATGTAAAGCCCTTTGCCTGATTGGTAATTGTATCGGGAATCTCCAGCATATCATTATTTGGTGCACTAATGCGCAGCTGTATCTCATCCCAGTATTTTTTCCATAAATCAATGGAAAGAGCCGGCTCAGGATAGCCTATCACAAGCTCTGCATCGGCAGGGTATGAGCTGCCGTTTGCATGACCAAAGCCGGCTCCATCGTTACCTGAACCGACTGAGACAGCGCAGCGGTAGTTACCTGCTATATAGTCCAGGTATGATTCAAGCAGTGAGGTGCCGCTGTGAGAGCCGTTACTTGTGCCAAAGCTTAGGTTTATAGCGATAGGCATGTTCATATCGATTGATTTTCTTATGCAAAAGTCTACTGCCAGCATAATCTGCGTGGTTGTGGGAAAGCTGGCACCGCCTGAGGTTTTGAGTTTTACGATTATAAGAGTGCTTTCATAAGCAACACCGCGGTATTTTGTATTTTGTTCATTACCATTTCCGTTTCCGGCAGCGATCCCTGCCACATGAGTGCCGTGCCCGGATATGTCGATGCTTGGGCAGATGCGCTGCATTTCTAAGCTGTTTTTTGCATTTATGGCTTTGGTGATTGTATCGCGGTCATATAAGGTGCCGAAAGGGATGATATCACTGTGTGAGGAATCATCGGAAACAGTCTGGTCCCACAGATAGGCGATTCTGCTTACACCATCCTGTATAAAAGCCGGATGGGCATAGTAAATTCCGGAGTCGATAATGCCTACGAGCACACCTTTTCCGGTCAGATTATATGGATTGATGTGTACGGGAGTGATACATGAGGCCTGCGAGCCCTCGTACACATCGTAGTTAAACTGCTTTGGCTTTTCCATATATATGATTTCATCGCACAAGGCAACGGTATTTACAAGTGATTTCTCAATTACGAGCACCGCATAGTTTCCGAGCAGCCTCGTGATGAGTACAGAAGGATACTTTTCTTTGATTTTTTCGATGTCACCGACATATTTTACTATCACTTCCCAGCTGTCACTCTCCGGCAGATAGCCGCTTGAAAGCCCTCCCTCTTTACCAAGCTCATAAGGGGTGGACAACAGGGCGGCGGACAGCTGTGGAGAAATTTTCTCACTAAATGCTATTTCCATACTAACCTCCATTTTTTATTAGTAAAATATTAAAAAAATCTTAAAAGACAGATGCAATATATATTTGGTATGATTATGTCATAATAGTAACTATTCAGAATCACCCCACGCACATTCGCAAAATCGCACGATACTCGTGCTTTCCCGCTGCTACGCAGCTAATTTTACTCATATGTGTGGGGGTGGCTCTATTCGAGCCACCTTGAG
>ULKR01009064.1_pt1 | contig 19943 bp, 14 predicted proteins | sample 1951181 | NCBI WGS metagenome assembly ULKR01 (sample SAMEA4835503, study PRJEB28245) | human gut metagenome | biome: gut microbiome; material: fecal sample | place: Denmark | collected 2008 | reverse complement strand
GCGCCTAAAATTATCATTTATGTACCAACTTGTTTTTAAGCGTTACCAAATTCTTTTCCTGCTTTTTTCTTTTTTGCAATCAGCGACGAACTTGTCTATTTCTTTGCTGAGTTGCTTCAGTTCCCTGCATGCCTGGTCGCTTAGTTCGTGTTCCCTGTTCAATTTTTCCAGGTATTCTTTTATTTGTCTGATGGCTTGCAGTTCGGCTTTACCGGTTGTCTCGCAGTGTTTGTAAAGGATGTCTTCCTGTGTGTCAGTAGTTAGCTGGCTGTTCTTTTTAAACTCATGGTTATGTGTATTTAAAATATTTGATTCTGCAAAGGTAAATAGATTTATGCAGGTTGGGGAATAATCCGGGGTAAAAGTAAAAATAAATAAGGTAAAGTACGGATAAGTTCGCCCCGGTACATCCCGGTACATCCCGTTTCGTCCTTTCGTTTTTGGTCTCTGAAGTACCTTTGTTGTGTCCTCAAAGTGGGGATCCTACGGAAGGTTTCGGGTAAGACGTCGCCTTGTATCAGTTTCCGTTCGAAACTATTTTCTTCTTTTTTAAACTCAAAAAAATTATGTCAGTAACATTTAAGAAAGTATTACGTAAAGACCCTTTCCATAAAGATGGTACGGGTAAATACTACCCTCAATTAATCGTTTGGGGAAAATCGGCGACACTGGAAAGTATTGCTGTTCAGATGAAAGAATCCAGTTCGCTCACTCTGGGTGATATACAGAGTGTGATAACCAACTTCGTTGGTGCTATGCGTCGTGAGCTTTTCAATGGCCGTTCGGTAAACATCGACAACTTCGGTGTATTCAGCCTTTCGGCTACTACCGAAGGTTCGGAGAAGAAGGACGACTGTCAATCTACCAAGATCAGATCCGTCCGTATCAACTTCCGTGCTTCCAGCAGTATTCGTCCGCAGGTGGCTGCCACGCGTGCCGAAGACCGTATGGACTTCGTAGATCTGGAGTCGCAGTTGAAGGCTGCCGGCAGTGGTTCGGGCGGTGGCGAAGGTGGCGGCAACGAAGGCGGTGACGGAGGATTGGACGAGAATCCGCTGGGATAGGCTCTGAAACCGTAGTCTTCGGAAATTAAAAATTAAACACTTATCACTAAGTTACATGAGAACAATTGGTCACATCGTTATTCACTGTTCCGCCACACGCGAAGACCGTTCGCTGACTGTGGCCGAACTGGAGGAAAATCACCGTTGCCGTGGCTTCCGCGGTATCGGCTATCACTACTACATCCGTAAGGATGGCACGGTAATCAATACCCGTGCTTTGGAACTTGTCGGGGCGCATGCCAAGGGCCATAATTCTCACTCGATAGGCATCTGCTATGAGGGCGGTCTTGATGTCCGGGGGCGTGCCAAAGATACCCGTACGCCTGAACAACGCTCTGCGCTCCGGCTGCTTGTGCATCAACTCCTGAAACGCTTTCGGAACAATGTCCGTATCTGCGGGCATCGTGACCTCAGTCCGGACCTGAACGGTGACGGAGTGATAGAGCCGGAAGAATGGATTAAGGAGTGTCCGTGCTTCGAAGTGAGCAGGGAACTGTGATTTCCACTCTGTGACAATCATTTTTTTTAATTGCGTGGAAAGGAGGTGTGGAATTATGGCAATCAAGAAATCCGTATGGAGTATGATCTTGAAAGTAGCTGTCGCGGTGGTAACGGCGATAGCGGGTGTGCTGGGCGTAAATGCGATGACCCTGTAATGCGCTCTGATAATGACTTCTAATTTTCTGTAAACCGGCAATCCGGATGCTGGTTTGCAGAAAACGATATTAAACTACAAACAATAATGGATATGAAAAATATATATCGAATTATACTTATTATTATACTATGCACCGGTGTATTGCCGGTATGTGCACAAGGCAATTATTATGCTGCGATGCCTGATGTGACACCGCCTTCACCTACTTCCCGAGTATTTCAGAAGTTTTTGGGCTATCCCATTTCTCATGCGACGGGAACCATTGACATTAGTATCCCCCTATATACTGTGGAAGCTTACGGCTTGTCTCTCCCCTTGACTTTGAAGTATCATTCTTCGGGAGTAAGAGTGCAGGATCCTGTCGGTGTGGTGGGACGTAACTGGGCTTTGTTTCCGGGATTTAAGATATCACGGACGATTATGGGCAAACCGGATGAGGTGTATCCGGTGGCAGATGTCAGCGGAAATCTATCGGATAATGATTATATCTATATGTCTTCGTCTTACTCTACTGATTGTGATTGTTGGAATAAACTCGGGCGTATTTATCCGCGCATGGATGGTCAGTATGATATATTTCAAATAAACATGCCTGGTATGAATGCTTCGTTCATATTACAACGTGTAAACGGGGTGGATGTAGTGAAACAGATATCGGATACTCCTTTAAAGATAACTCCTAAGTTGGATAATTCTGCCAACTTTATCAGTACACGACTCTATGGTTTCGAAGTTTTGGATGACAAAGGTATACGGTATATCTTTGGTGAAGAGAACCCTGTACATGGATTTCCTCATCCGCAAAAATTTGTAGAACTTCAGTCCTATGGCTCTTGTTTTTGTGGTTGGATGCTTCGGGAGATCATTTTCCCCGGTAATGAAAAAATCTCGTTCACGTACCAATCGGTGAGAGAAGATGTTCCTACTTTCAACAATACCATTTCGGTGTTGGATAAAGGAGAGTCCGTGGGGATAGCAGGCTGCTATCATGATGATATGATAAATACTGCTACAGGGTCTGATAGTCCATTCTGGCGGATACTTGGAAAAGATGGATATCAGAAAATAGAAGGGAATGGCCCTCCTTATTCTTATGTAAATACATCATTAGTGCCTGATAGTATTGTAATGTCAAATGGATGGATTGATTTTGAATATGCAGGGAATAAATTGATATCTTTCAGTGTGAAGCAGGCCAGTACATTAGTGAAAAAGATACAATTGATATATGACACATTTACAGGTAATTTATTGAAGAATGTTCATATATCTGGTGAGGATGATTATAAGTTTACATATAAAAATGAGAATTCCTTAAATGATTCATCTTTAGGTTTTGATTGGTGGGGTTTTTATAACGGTGCGCCTCGTGTATGGGCTAATCTTCCTAATATAAATTTGGAGATAATAAAGAGTGTTCATTCAATGAATATTCCCATAAACCAATCTATTGGTAAAAATGCTAATCGGATACCTAATGCTACATATATGGATACATATTCTTTAATAGAAGTAACTAGTCCTACGAAAGGTAAACTGAAAATAAGTTATGAGCCACATCAGTTTACTGTGAAGGGGAAAAATTTGATAGGTGGAGGATTGCGTGTGAAGTCCACAGAATTATATGATCCTATATCTGCTAGGACAATTGTGAAAAGATATGCATATGAAGATGCGCATTTTATGGGTAATGATTATCCAGATGAAAAGAGTTTAGTGACTACCAGATATATTTGTCCTCTTGACAATGGTAGTTGTAGAGTACGCCAGCGTACACTTTCTGTGTTTTCCAATTTTCCTAATATACGCGGAAATACTAATCCAGTTTGGTACGGTAAAATAATAGAAGATGCTACAGATTGGCAAAGAGTTTATCAATATGGTTTTCTGTCAGATGAATATAAAACGGCCCATTCAGATAATTTGCATCCGGATTTTTCTTTGAATCATGAGTATTTAATTTCCAGAATGAATAGGATGCTTTATCCGGCTCCTTGGTTGTTGTCGGAGGATATCTATAAAAGAGAGGGAAATACTTATCAAAGAATAGAAGCGTTGGTTAATACATATGAAAAATCAGAGAGAGAATTGAAGGGAGCGATAGTATTTCCTTATCAATTTGTATTAAGTGGTTATTCCAGTTGTCAATTTATCGAAGAGATATTAGGGTGTTCTTACCATAACTTTTGTGATATATACGGTTCTCCGGTCAAATCTTATTTGTATACTTTAAACACAGGCTATCATCGCTTGAAGTCCACTTGTAAAACCACTTATCAATCGAGTGACAGTATTGTTGAGAAGTCTGTTTTTGCCTATGATACGGAGCGTCCGTACAATATAATAAGTAAATCATCTTTGTGTAGCGGAGGTGCGGAGCAGGTGGAGAGAACCTATTACAGTAATAACACTATACCGGATAAAGAATCTCTGACAACATCCCAGCGAAGTGCCATTCAGCTATTGACTTCGCGAAATTATCTGACTACGCCTGTACAGCAGACTATGGAGAAAAAGGATAAACGGCTATACAGTGTATTGAGAGGATATAGCAGTAGCTTGTCTTCCGGGATGGTGGTGGAAGATCAGTATTACTGTAAAGGTACGGATAAGTACGAAAAACGAATCAGTTATAATAAATATGATATTTATGGTAACCCTGTATATATCAATAAGGATGGTGCTGAGAAGGTTGTATATTTGTGGGGATACAAGGGGCAATACCTGCTGGCTGAAATCAAGGGGGCAACTTACGAAGAAGTTAAAAAAGCGCTAACGATGGATCCAGCTTCCATGTCGTCGTGCATACTTCCTTCTATACCTCTGTATCTGGATATGATAGATAATTTGTATAAAGCTTTGCCTTCTGCCCTGATTACCTCCTATACTTACCATCCCTTGATTGGGGTAAGTGGCATAATTTCTCCCAATAAAGCCAAAACGACTTTCGAATATAACAGCGATAGTCAGTTGATTCGCATAAAGGATACGGAAGGAAAGACAATGGAGGAATATCAATATCATTTCCGGCCATAAATGCAGTATGATCATATAAAAATAGTATTATGAAACGATTATATATTTTGATTTCATTTCTTTGCCTGATAGGTGCAGCTACAGCGCAAAATAGTAACCAGAATTATGTGGTTACGCGTACTATGCTGAATGAAAGCAGTAGTTCTTACTTAGATGTAGTGAAATATTATGATGGTTTGGGACGTTTGTGCCAAACCGTGCATAATCAGGTGACTCCACAGAAAAATAATCTGCTGGATCTTTCGGAGTATGATGAATCGGGGCGGGACGTTAAAGACTGGCTGCCCGTATATTCATCCTCTGCTTATTTGTCTGCGTCTGCTTTTTCCTCGACTGCTTCCGGTAATTATGGCTCAACGGCCCGTCCTTTCAATCAGTCGGTGTACGAGGCTTCTCCGTCCGATCGGCTTGTGGCGCAATATGGCCCGGGAGCGAAGTGGAGTGACAAACCGATGACCACTGATTATATGCTGAATGGCTCCTCTGAGGTATTAAGCTGTGTACACTATTCGGTAAATGGTAGCACCTTAGTGAATGGGGGAAGCTATGCCACCGGTGAATTGTATGTTGTCCGTACACAGGATGAAGACGGCAACACGGCCTCTCAATTTACGGATAAGCAAGGACATATCGTATTGGTTAGTCAGTTGAATGGAACTGTACGTCATGATACCTATTATGTGTACGATGACTATGGTAATCTTTGCTATGTGCTGCCACCTGCAATGGATGGTAATATTTCTACGGCCAGTCTAAATCTTTATGCCTACCAGTATAAATATGACAGGCGCAATCGTTGTGTTTGGAAGAAGTTGCCCGGTGCAGATGCTGTGTCATACGTTTATGATTTGAATGATCGTCTTGTTTTTTCCCAGGACGGAAATCAGAAAAGTCGGGGAAAATGGATGTTCTATTTGTATGATGACTTAAGCCGCCTGGTTGTGCAAGGGGAATGTGCTAATACGAATACTTCTACAGCGTCCGCTCGTTCTGTTGCCTGTACTCGCGTCAATACGGCTACGGGTTTAGGAAACAGCGGATATTCATCCGATTTTGCTTTGACTGCTCCGGTTGTGTATTTAGTAAACTATTACGATAACTATGATTTCCGTACATTGCCGGGTTTTAATAACAGCTTTTTTTCTGCTGAAACAGTGAGTGCTAAAGGTTACTTGTCGGGGAGTGTCATTACTGTTTTAGGAAGTGATACGAAGTTATATTCAGCCAACTATTATGATAAGAAAGGGCGGGTAACAAAGACTGTTTCAAGCAATCTGTTGAGTGGCTATGAAACAACAACTACGATATATACTTTTACCGGTAAACCTGCAAGCGTGAAGCATGTACACATGGCGGCCGGAAAGACTACGCAGATGGAGATATATACCTATACTTATGACCATGCGGAACGACTGACGAAGGTTGAGCATTCGTTGAATGGAGTGAAGGTTACGCTTGCTGCCAATACTTATGATGAACTGGGGCGATTGTCGGGCAAGTCATTGCATGGTTCGGCAAGTAATAAGTTGGCGTATGCATATAATATACGTAACTGGATAGAATCGATATCATCAGGTGGATTATTCAATATATCATTGTATTATGGCTATAATGGAAATGTATCCCGTATGGTGTGCCGATGTCCGGGGGATAACAAAACTTATGGGTATAACTTCGCTTATGATAATTTGTCACGCCTCACCTCGGCACAAAGTCTGATTGGTGGCGTAATAACTCTGGGCTACGCGACCAACTATAGTTATGACAAGAATGGGAATTTATTGCATTTGCGGCGTGGCGGACAAACCGGATTATCCGGCACTGGAATCATTGATAATTTGTCTTTTACATTAAATGGTAACCAGCTTAAAGCCGTCAATGATGACGCTACGGCTACGGCTTCTAACGGCTTCGAATTCAAGGATGGTGCCAAGCTTGCTACAGAATATATGTATGATGCCAATGGCAGCTTAATAAAAGATTTGAATAAGGGGATCGAAATTCAATATAATTTATTAAATTTGCCAAGTCAGGTCAAGTTCTCGGATGGAAGTACCATCACTTATACTTATGGTGCGGATGGAGTAAAGCTTCGCACGGTGCATAAAATAGGAGGTGTTACTACCACTACCGATTACTGCGACAATGTGATCTATGAAAATGGTACGGCTAAACAATTGCTGACCGAAGAAGGATATGTCTCTCTGTCTGATAAGAAATATCACTATTACCTGAAAGATCATCAGGGAAATAATCGGGTGGTAACTGATCAGGCCGGTGGGATGGAGGAAGCCAACTACTATTATCCTTTCGGAGGTGTCTTCTTAAGTAACGGGAATGATGTTCAGGCTTATAAGTATAACGGGAAGGAACTGGATACAAAGAAGGGACTGAACTGGTATGATTATGGGGCGAGAGAGTATGATGCGGTGCTGGGAAGATGGCATGTGATGGATCCTTCTAGTGAAAAATATTATGGAGTGAGCCCTTACACGTATTGTAAGAATAATCCAATTCTCAGGATCGATATTGATGGGAAAGATGACTATGTAGTGAATAAGAATGGTTATGTGTTTTTTTGGAAAAATACAAAATATGAAGATAAGGGAGATCGAGTTTATTATTTTGATGGAGAACATAAACCGAAGCAGGTAAGTGGAAAACCGATAACTATAATGGATAATAAATTAATGCCTGGTATGGTTGAAAGTCAAGGTAAAGAAGGACGAATTACGACTTATGGACAAACCAGCAACATTCATGATGCTGCAAATCTCTTTAAGTTTGCAGCGGATAATAGTGTTGTTGAATGGAAATTGGACGTATATGAGAATGAAAATGATGGGTCAACAGCTATTATTATTACAGACCATAAAGAAGGCTCTGTGGAAAGTGGAAATAATGCAAAAAGAAGGACGGCTGTGAATGGTCGCAAAAAAATAGATATTCATTCTCATCCTGGCGATGAAAGCCAGGGAGCTTCTGCTTCTGATATGAAATATATTAATAGCAGAAATAATGCAGTTTATTTAAAGAGGAACCGAACGTTGCATGAATATAATTCAAAGAAAAGCAATATAACAACTATTCAAATAAATACGGTCGAAGATTTGCAGAAGTATATACAAGACAGACTAAAAAAATAGCTTGTATGAGAAATGTATTATTAATATTATTACTTATTTCTTTGCCGGGTTGTCAACCCGGCAAAGAATCTCCTGCTCGTTCTACTGCTTTACGGGAAGTTAAGCGGTTGATTGATCAAGATTCTTTTCCTGCGAAGTATATCATTATGTATGAGGAACCATCGAATGACATCGGTTCTATCTATATGATAACACCGGCTAACTCTCCATTGGTGGAAGGAAGTTTGGAAAGACCGGAGAAAGTGATAAAGTACAAGGATAGGTATATCTGCTTAATGAATCCTATGGAATCAACTGATATGCCCAAAAATAAATTGATTGAGATAACGGATTATCCGAATGATACAACAACAGGTCCTGTATATGATGAAATATGGTATATAGGGGTGTCTAAAAATGGGAAGAAACATACCTTGGTCTCTACAATATATAAGTCTTACCTCACTTATTATTATTATTCTTTTCCTCAACTCTTGGAATATGCATTCAAAGATTATGATTCGACCCATTTACCACGTTTTATATTGGCTTCATATTCTTTAGTTGTGGATAGTTCATACATACCCAAAGGGACATTGTATAATCATATCCAACGCATTGATGGAAAAATATATTATTCCAATGTTTTAGATGAGTATTTTAAAGAAAACAAAGATAGTATACGTAAGGACTTTTTTGCAGTATTAAATGGAAAAGATACACTTAAACTAAATATTGTAGATACGATAACACAGCATCTTTTCTTTGAGAGTGCGAATAATGCTGCTTTCTTTAGATCGCTAACAAAAGAACCTTGGGATAAATTATACGATTTGCTTCGCGACTCGACTTTTTATTTTTGTGCTGAAAAAGGCACGCATGTCAGGCACTCCGTTCCGTATAGCGACTATTATTGGCTTTTTAGTATACACGATAATTGTTCTTATAAATATGTAGATGAGCTTTATAGAAGAGGGATAAAGCAGAGCTTGAAGGATTTATACGGTAGTTATGAAGAATGGGATGCAAATTGATTTCATTTATAGGATTCAATGATGGTTTTGTTGGTATGATATCCCCTGTCTCTTAACTCCGAAATATGGGTAGAGGCAGGGAATATTTATTCTCCTCCCTGTTCTACAATACGGACGGCTTGAACGGCATGAGATGCTACAACGGCAATATCCTTGGACTGAAACGCTACGGGTGCCAAACTTGCTATTGAATATACGTATGATACCAATAGTAGCTTAATAAAAGATTTGAATAAGGGAATCGAAATTCAATATAATTTATTAAATTTGCCAGTTAGGTCAAGTTCTCAGATGGAAGTACCATCACTTATACTTATGGTGCGGATGGAGTAAAGCTTCGCGCGGTGCATAAAATAGGAGGTATGACTAATGCAAAAGATATATTTATTATTGAGTATTTTGTTTTTTATTCAGGTAGATTGTTTGGCTCAGTCTTTTCTTCCTGATGAGAGTAATATAATGAGTTATGAAGAAATTCTAAATTTGTATCCTAAGTCATTGACATCTCATCTTCCAGCAAAAATAGATGGAATGAATCTTGAATTTTTACATTTATCTTCTCCTTTGGCAGGGCGGTTTCTAAGTTATATTCATTTGGTGTCACCTTATGACACTAAAAGTGAAAAATTGAAGAATGAGGTCGCTTTAAAAGCAAAGGCTATATATTATTTACGGGACTCTTGTTTAACAATACCTTATGATTACGAGGATATGAAAGTAAATGAATCGGATTCCGTTCGTAATCCCCGGAATACTAGTATGTTGCCAATTCCTAATTTCCGCTCTTGGGATGATGCATTTACTTTGCCATTTTATCAAGAAGCGGTTGTTTATCTCCTTGATGCAGAAAAAGGTTGTTTCCTACCTGCTGATTGTCTTACTATATCTGGAGTAGGATTACCCAAAGGATGGGAACATGGCTATACTAGGGGATTAGCTTTTTATAAAAACTCTGTTGTTTATTGGCTTGAAGTTTGGTAAATATGTTGAGTAATATGTACTGCGCCTTACTCGTTTATATGTTTACATTTGTATTTGTCATCCAATAATTTACATAAAAAGACTCCAACAGAGTGCTATTCTCAAGAAAAATAGTATTTTTGGAAGAATTACTGAAAAGGATACCTTTATATATAACTTTAAAAAGACCCGACTATTATGATGGAAAAAACACTGGTTATTTTGAAACCATGTACCCTCCAAAGAGGCTTGGTAGGTGAGATTACGAACAGATTCGAACGTAAAGGCTTGCGTCTGACCGGAATGAAAATGGTTCAGTTGACGGATGAAGTGCTCAGTGAGCATTACGCCCATTTAAGTGCGAAACCCTTCTTTCAGCGCGTGAAGGATTCGATGATGGCCTGTCCGGTTATCGTGTGTTGCTTTGAGGGGGTAGATGCCATTGAAGCGGTGAGGGTTTTGACCGGCCCTACCAATGGCAGGAAGGCAGCTCCCGGAACCATCCGCGGAGATTACAGTATGAGCTTCCAGGAAAATATCGTTCATGCATCCGACTCACCCGAAGCGGCTGAAGCGGAATTGAAAAGATTTTTTAAACCAGAAGAAATATTTGCCTATAAACAGGCTACATTCGACTTCCTGTATGCTAATGACGAGTATTAGCGAGGAAAAAGAAAAATAAGTTTGCGATAAACTACGCTGATGTAGTAAGGAAAATGTCGACTACAGCTTTCAAATTCAATTAAAGTCGTATCTTTGTGCCCGGAAAATTAATCTTCATTCAGTGAACCTGGTTATTGATATAGGAAATACGGTGGCAAAAGTAGCTGTCTTTGATGGTGTTTCACTATTGGAAGTGGCGTATGACTCTAATCGGAATTTGGAGCATTTGTCGGACATCTATAGTAAATATCACTTTGAAAAAGCAATTGTAGCCACGGTCATCGACTTGAGCGAGCAAGTGCTGGCACAATTGGCGTTACTTCCCATACCTGTGCTTTGGCTGAATGAAACGACTCCACTCCCGGTAGTGAATCTATATGAAACACCCCGGACGCTGGGGTATGATCGTATGGCTGCCGTAGTGGCTGCCAATGAACAATTTCCCGGAAAAGACATACTGGTGATAGATGCCGGCACGTGCATTACGTACGAATTTGTGGATGCCGAAGGACGCTATCATGGTGGAAATATTTCCCCGGGTATGCAGATGCGTTTTCGGGCGCTTCACCAGTTTACCGGACGCTTGCCGCTGGTGCAACGCGAAGGGCGTGAACTTCCGATGGGAAAAGATACTGAAACTGCCATCCGTGCGGGAGTTTTGAAAGGTATGGAATATGAGATTTTTGGTTACATAGTGGCTATGAAACATAAATATCCTGAACTTTTGGTTTTTTTAACGGGCGGGGATGATTTTTCTTTTGATACAAACTTAAAAAGTATCATCTTTGCAGACAGATTTTTAGTGTTGAAAGGATTAAATCGAATTTTAAACTATAATAATGACAAGATTTAGACAAACACTTTTGGTGCTTTTGCTCACGATATTATCTGGAGCGACGGTCGCTCAAAATAATACAAATTCTCCCTATACACGATACGGATACGGACAACTGGCAGACCATGGGTCAGGTAACAGTAAGGCAATGGGTGGCATTGCTTATGGTTTACGTGACAAATATCAGACCAATTTCGCGAATCCGGCATCTTATACGGCAGTTGACTTGTTAACTTTCATGTTCGACGGAGGTATTTCTATGCAAAACACCAACTTCAGCGATGGAGTAGTGAAGATGAATGCCAAGAACTCAAGTTTTGACTACATTACGATGCAGTTCCGTCTGTCAAAAAAGGGCGCCATGAGTATAGGATTGTTACCTTATTCCAATGTGGGATATAAAATGGGTAACTATCAGGAAAACACTGAAACTCCGACTTCCTCAGCCAGTACAACTTATTCCGGTGAAGGAGGCTTACATCAACTTTATATAGGCGCAGGTTTTAAAATTATTAAAAATCTTTCCGTTGGTGCGAATATTTCGTATCTTTGGGGAGACATAACACATACGCGGCAACAGTCATTTACATCTAACTCAAATATCATGCCGTTGACAACGCTTACCGGGATGGAAATTACGAGTTATAAACTTGACTTTGGAGCGCAGTACACACAGCAATTCGGTAAGAAACATGCAGCTACTTTGGGAGTCGTTTTCTCACCGGGACATAATTTGGGAAATGATGCGTATGTACAAACCCAGCTGGGCAATAGCACAACAGGATATACTACAACGCAGAAGGACACTATACTAACAATGGGTATTCCTATGACGCTGGGCGCAGGTGTGACGTATGTGTACGATGATCGTCTGACAGTGGGTGCGGATGTGATGTTCCAGAAATGGAACAGTGTGACATTCATGAATGACCCGGATGCGTTCTGTAATAAAGTGAAAGTTGCTTTAGGTGCGGAATATATTCCTAACATGATGGGTAGAAGTTATCTTTCACACATCAAATATCGTTTGGGAGCTTATTATTCTAAACCTTATTATAAGATAGATGGCGTACGTGCTGCAAATGAATACGGAGTAACTGCCGGTTTCGGTTTGCCTCTTCCACGTAGCCGTTCCGTATTGAGTGTTTCAGCACAATATGTGAGAACGCAAGGCACGGAAAGCAAATTCTTGAACGAGAATACATTGCGTCTTTGCATTGGCGTGACATTCAATGAACGTTGGTTCTGGAAGCGTAAAGTTGAATAGTGAAGAATAGACAATATAACAACTAAAATTTAAATACAATGAAGATTAAAACGCTTGTAGCTGTCTTGCTCCTTTCGGGTGGAGTAACCAGTGTCCTGGCACAGGAAGATTGTAACAAGAACAGTAGTATTTCTCATGAAGCGGTAAGAGCTAGTAACTTTAAAGATGCTTACTTGCCGTGGAAAGAAGTTCTGAAGGATTGCCCTACGTTGCGGTATTATACATACACGGATGGTATTAAAATATTAACATCTTTCTTGAATGATATAAAGGACCGTAATTCCGCTGATTACAAGAAGTATTTTGATGAACTGATGGAGGTTTTTGATTTGAGAATTAAATATACTCCGGATTTTATGCATCTGAAAGGTACTCCTTCTGTAGGCGACGTTTTGGGTAATAAAGCTATTAACTACATTGCTTATGCTCCTAATATAGATGTAAATCAAGCTTATGCTTGGTTGAAAGAATCTCTGGAAACTGAAAAGGGTGGCTCTAAAGGTCCTATCCTCCACTATTTTCTGGATATGTCTTTGAATAAATTGAAAGCTGATCCTAATCATAAGGAACAATTTATTCAGGATTATCTGACTGATTCCGAATACGCCGATGCTGCTATCGCCGCAGAAGATGACGCGAAAAAGAAAGCTGCTTTGCAACAAGTGAAAGATAACCTCGTAGCAATGTTCATCAATAGTGGTACCGCTGATTGTGAATCTTTGCAGGGTATTTATGGTCCTAAAATTGAAGCGAACCAATCAGACTCTACTTACCTGAAGAAAGCTATTTCTATCTTGAAGATGATGAAGTGTACGGAAAGCGAAGCATACTTCCAGGCTTCTTATTATATGTATAAGATTGACCCGACTGCTGATGCAGCTACCGGATGTGGATATATGGCATATAAGAAGGGTGATTATGATACAGCAATCAAATACTTTGATGAAGCTTTGTCATTGGAAGGTGATAATGAAAAGAAAGCTCAGATTGCTTATGCTGTTGCTGCAACTTTATTTAATGTGAAGAAGCTTTCACAAGCCAGAGGCTATTTGCAGAAAGCTATCAGTTTCAAGGAAAATTATGGTGATGCTTATATCTTGCTTGCACAGCTTTATGCTTCCAGCCCGAATTGGAATGATGAGGCGGCTTTGAATAAGTGTACATATTTTGTTGTTATTGATAAACTGCAACGCGCTAAAGCTGTGGATCCCACTGTAGCGGATAAAGCAAACGAATTGATTTCAACGTATGCACGTTATACACCGAAGGCTGAAGACCTCTTTATGTTGGGTATCAAAGCCGGTGACCGCGTTACGGTAGGCGGTTGGATCGGTGAAAGCACAACGGTTCGATAAGAAATATAAATATGTTACCACAACGAAGTAACGTTCTATTTTGTAGAAGTTTGAGCATAACCATTGCCTTTGGGGCAGTGGTTATGCTTCTTTTATTTTCCGCCTGTTCCGGACGGCATAAGGATATGGGAGCTGCCATAACCGAGCGTGATTCATTGCCTGTGATGGATACGAAAGGAGTGATGACTTTAATCTCTGATTCCGGCGTCACCCGCTATCGAATCAATACGGAGGAGTGGCTGGTCTTTGACCGGAAGAATCCGCCTTACTGGGCTTTTGAAAAAGGAGTCTATCTGGAAAAGTTTGATTCTGTATTCAATGTAGATGCAAGTATAAAGTCGGATACGGCATATTATTATGAAAAGCAAAAGTTGTGGAAACTGATGAGTAATGTGCATATTCAAAATCTTAAAGGTGAGAAGTTTGATACAGATCTGTTGTATTGGGATCAGAATAAACATACGATCTATTCTGACCGGTTTATCCGTATTGAACAACCGGACAGGATCATTACTGGTCGTGGTTTCGACTCTAACGAACAAATGACCGTTTATACAATAAGAAAACCGGAGGGCATCTTTTATGTAGATGATGATGCCACAGCTCCTGCAGACAGCGTGCAAACAGACAGTATGCCGAAAGATAGTATCAAACCGTAAATTATGGATACCTATATTTATTTATTGATAACTATGGCTTTCTCCGCTTTCTTTTCGGGTATGGAGATTGCTTTTGTTTCCGTAGACAAACTACGTTTTGAAATGGAACGTAAGGAGGGATTGACGTCTCGCATTCTTTCTTATTTCTTCCGTAATTCCAATAACTTCATATCTACCATGCTGGTAGGTAATAATATTGCGCTGGTTATTTATGGTATCCTCATGGCGCAAGTTATCAAAGTCCATCTCCTGGGCGATTTGATCTCCAATGATTTTGTGGAAGTGTTGTTGCAGACAGTCATTTCTACGCTTATTATCCTGGTAACAGGTGAATTCCTTCCTAAAACCTTATTCAAGATTAACCCCAATCTTGTATTAAAAGTATGCGCTTTTCCGCTACTGATTTGTTATATCGTTTTGTACCCGGTGTCTCAGCTGGCTTCCGGATTATCTTACCTTTTCTTGCGTCTGTTCGGGATGAAGATCAATAAAGAAGCTTCGGACAAGGCTTTTGGAAAAGTAGATCTGGATTATTTTGTCCAGTCCAGTATCGATAATGCCGAAGATGAAGAAGAACTGGATGCCGAGGTGAAGATATTTCAGAATGCGCTCGACTTCTCTAGTATTAAAATACGCGATTGCATCGTACCCCGCACGGAAATTGTAGCCGTTGACCTGACTGCCACTCTGGAAGATTTGAAAAGTCTTTTTGTTGAGTCCGGTATCTCCAAGATTATAGTGTATGATGGCAATATAGATAATGTGGTAGGGTATATCCATTCGTCCGAAATGTTCCGCAATCCTGCCGATTGGCGGAATAATGTAAAAGAAGTGCCCATTGTGCCCGAAACCATGGCAGCGCATAAACTGATGAAACTCTTCATGCAGCAGAAGAAAACGGTTGCCGTAGTGGTGGATGAGTTTGGCGGTACGTCCGGCATCGTATCGCTGGAGGATCTGGTAGAAGAAATATTCGGTGATATCGAGGATGAACATGATAACACTTCGTATGTGTGCAAGCAGATTGGTGAACACGAATATGTGCTTTCGGGTCGCTTGGAAATAGAAAAGGTAAATGAGACGTTTGATCTGGATCTGCCGGAAGAAGATGATTATATGACAGTGGGTGGATTGATCCTGAACCGTTATCAGAGTTTCCCGAAATTGCATGAAGTAGTGACGATTGATAAATTTCAGTTCAAAATTATTAAGGTTACAGCCACTAAAATAGAGCTGGTACGTCTTAAAGTGGTGGAATAATAGCAGAATGGCGTAATTTTTTAAAGAATAAATAGATGCGTATTAGCATTTTTTGTATCTTCGTGCGCTAAAATGAAGTTTGGAGAAAATATAATAAACAAATAAATCATATTAACTAAAATGGCAACATTACAAAACATTCGGTCTAAAGGACCCTTATTGGTGATTGTTATTGGTTTGGCGCTGTTCGCTTTCATTGCGGGAGACGCATGGAAGGTATTGCAGCCACACCAGTCACATGATGTAGGAGAGGTTAACGGAGAGTCACTTTCCGCTCAGGATTATCAGAGCTTGGTAGAAGAATATACTGAAGTTGTGAAATTTTCCAGAGGAACAAGTGCACTCACAGATGAAGAAAACAATCAGATTAAAGATGAAGTTTGGAGAAACTACGTTAACAATAAGTTGATTGAAAACGAAGCAAAAAAACTTGGTTTGTCAGTTTCTAAAGCAGAACTCCAGTCAATCATTGATGCAGGCGTACACCCGATGTTGCAGCAGACCCCGTTCCGTAATCCGCAAACTGGTGCTTTCGACAAAGATATGTTGAAGAAGTTCCTCGTAGATTACTCTAAAATGAACACAGCGCAGATGCCGGCACAGTATGCAGAATATTATCAGTCTATGTATAAGTTCTGGTCTTTCCTTGAGAAACAATTGGTTCAGACTCGTCTGGCTGAGAAATATCAGGCTCTGGTTTCAAAGTCTCTTTTCTCTAATCCGGTAGAAGCTCAGGATGCTTTCAATGCAAGAGCGGATCAGTCTGATATGTTGCTGGCTGCCATTCCTTATTCTTCAATCGTAGACTCTACAGTGACCATCACAGATGCAGATCTGAAAGCAGCTTATGACAAGAAGAAAGAGCAATTCAAACAATATGTGGAAACTCGTAATATCAAGTTTATTGATGTACAAGTAACTGCAAGCCCTGAAGACAGAGATGCTATCCAACAGGAAGTAATGGAATATACTGAACAACTTGCAGGTACTCCGGGTGATTATTCTACACTTGTTCGTGCTGCCGGTTCTGAAGTTCCTTACATTGATCTGTATTATACTTCTAAGGCATTGCCTACCGATGTAGCTGCTCGTCTGGACTCTGTTTCAGTAGGTGGTGTATATGGTCCTTACTACAATGCGACTGACAATACGATCAACTCGTTCAAGAAATTGGCTACTGCTTCAATGGCAGACTCTATTCAGTACCGTCAGATACAGGTGGTTGCTGAAGATGCTGCAAAGACAAAAACTTTGGCTGACAGTATCTATACTGCCATCAAAGGTGGTGCAGACTTTGCTGAAATCGCTAAGAAGTATGGTCAGACCGGTGAGGCTACCTGGATTTCTTCTGCTAACTACGAAGGTGCACAGCTGGATGGTGATAACCTGAAGTATGTGAATACAATCACTACTCTTGGCAAGAACGAAATGACCAACCTGAACCTGGCACAGGCAAATATCATTGTACAGGTGATGGATAAGAAGGCTGTTAAAGATAAATATAAAGTAGCCGTTATTAAACGTCCGGTAGAGTTCAGCAAAGAAACTTACAGCAAGGCATACAATGAATTTAGCCAGTTTATCGCTTCTAACCCGACACTGGAGAAGATGGTAGCTAATGCAGAAGATGCTGGTTATAAGCTTTTGGATAGAAACGATTTGTATAGTTCTGAACATGGTATCGGTGGTATCAGAGGTACTAAGGAAGCTTTGAGATGGGCATTCTCTGCAAAGACTGGTGAAGTATCCGGTTTGTATGAGTGTGGCGAAAGTGACCGTATGTTGGTAGTGGGTGTTTCTGCTATTGTTCCGGCCGGTTACCGTCCGTTGGCTTTGGTGAAAGACCAACTGAGACTTGAATTGCTGCGTGACAAGAAGGCTGAGAAGATTATGGCTGACATGAAGGCTGCCGGTGCTACTTCATTCGATCAATTTAAAGCTATGCCCGAAGCAGTAAGCGATTCAGTGAAACACGTAACTTTTGCAGCTCCCGCTTATGTTCCGGTACTACGTGCCAGCGAACCGCTGGTAGGCGCTTATGCATCGATTGCCGAACTGAACCAACTGAGTGCTCCGATAAAGGGTAATGGCGGTGTATTTGTTCTTCAACCGTATGCAAAAGATAAACTGAACGAAACTTTCAATCAGGAAACAGAAGAAACTACGTTGCAGAATATGCATGCCCGTATGGCAAGCCAGTTCCTCAACGACTTGTATCTGAAAGCTGATGTGAAAGATAGCCGTTATCTGTTCTTCTAAGAAATAACGATAATTGAGATATGAAAAGCCGTCTGATAGAATATCAGGCGGCTTTTTCTTTATCCCTGTGTCTCATTTTCTGCGCCTGCAATTGCCTTTGTGCTACTTTATTCCTACCTTTGCAAAGATAAACTGGAAAGATTGATAGATAATTATGCCGAAACAAACTCTTTTAGGACTGACACTCACTGAATTGCAGGAGGTGGTGAAAAGACTGGGAATGCCCGGGTTTTCCGCCAAACAGATTGCTTCATGGCTGTATGACAAGAAAGTGAACTCCATAGACGATATGACCAACTTGTCGCTGAAACATCGGGATCTCCTGAAAGATGTCTACGAAGTAGGAGCGGAGGCACCTGTGGAAGCTATGCGTTCCACAGACGGTACGGTGAAATACTTGTATCGGGCAGGTGATAAGAACTTTGTAGAGGCGGTTTATATTCCCGATGAAGATCGTGCCACACTTTGTGTATCTTCTCAGGTGGGATGTAAGATGAACTGTAAATTCTGTATGACGGGTAAGCAAGGCTTCAGTGCCAACCTGACTGCCAATCAGATAATCAATCAGATAAATTCTCTTCCCGAGCGGGATAAATTGACCAACGTGGTGATGATGGGCATGGGCGAGCCTCTGGATAATCTGGACGAGGTGCTGAAAGCTCTGGAAATCATGACTGCTTCTTATGGATATGGATGGAGTCCCAAGCGGATCACGCTCTCTACCGTTGGTTTGCGCAAAGGATTTCAGCGCTTTATAGAAGAATCGGAATGTCATCTGGCTGTCAGCTTACATTCTCCGGTCGCCTTGCAACGTCGCGAACTGATGCCTGCTGAGAAATCTTTCTCTATCACTGAAATGGTAGACTTGTTAAAAAACTATGATTTTAGTAAACAGCGTAGACTATCTTTTGAATATATTGTTTTTAAGGGTGTGAATGATTCGTTGCTCTATGCTAAGGAATTGTTGAAACTCTTGCGTGGACTGGACTGCCGTATCAACCTCATCCGCTTTCATGCCATTCCCGGTGTAGACCTGGAGGGAGCGGATATGGAAACAATGACTAAACTCCGTGATTACCTGACTTCCCACGGTTTGTTTACTACGATACGTGCTTCCCGCGGTGAAGATATATTTGCCGCTTGCGGCATGCTTTCCACTGCCAAACAGGAAGAGAATAAACAAGAATTAATATAAATTATTAACTTTGGCTCGGATGATATACGTATTCTTCGTAGTTTTGTAAAAACATTAACTGGTAAGTATATGAGAAAGCAGCTGTTTTATTTAAGTCTGACTATTGTAGCAATTGCCCTTTCCGCATGTAGTGGCGGTAAGAAAGGCGTGTTTGGTGCGACTTCAAGTGGTCGTGCGTATGAAATCCTGGTAGTGGTTGATCCCGCTATGTGGGAACGTCCTGCCGGTAGGGCGCTTTATGATGTACTTGATACGGATGTACCGGGGCTTCCCCAGTCCGAACGTTCTTTCCGTATGATGTACACTTCTCCTGCTAACTATGATGCTACGTTAAAGTTGATTCGTAACATTATTATCGCTGATGTACAGGATATTTATACCCAGCCTAAGTTTAAATATGCGAAGGATGTGTATGCTGCTCCGCAAACTATCCTGACTATACAGGCTCCTGATGAAGCTTCTTTCGAGCAGTTTGTGACGGAGAACAAACAGACTATCATTGATTTCTTTACCCGTGCGGAGATGAACCGACAGATTACACAACTGGAAAAGAAGCATAATGATTATGTGACG
>ULKR01008450.1_pt1 | contig 20205 bp, 29 predicted proteins | sample 1951181 | NCBI WGS metagenome assembly ULKR01 (sample SAMEA4835503, study PRJEB28245) | human gut metagenome | biome: gut microbiome; material: fecal sample | place: Denmark | collected 2008 | reverse complement strand
CCAACAATTATTACTATTGGAAGAATTGCCCACATTGATGAAACAAATGTTAAAAAATTTAAAACAGTTTTTTCTGTAGCATGTGAACTTGCAAACAAGAAAAACAAAATTAAAGCAAATAAAAGCAATCCAAATTCAAGTAAATGCATCATTGCTCTATCATGCTTTCTCTTTTCCTCGCGAAGTCTTTCTTCTCGTTCTCTTACAGATTTTAGCGAATATCCGCATTTCGGGCAACTATCCGCATTTTCGGAAATCATATTGCCACAATCAGGGCATTGTATCAAAGTCATACAAATTACCTCTCTTTCGTTTCTTTTAATTTTACAATAAGCTAGGTAATTTGTCAATTTTAAAAAACAAATGCCGATTCTCCAGTTCTTCTGGTGTAATTATCAGCTTCTTTCTGTACTGCCCTAAATAATCCGGCTGTATTCGCCTCCAAGCTAATGTTTACACTCTGATTTCCGTTGCTTTCAGCTAACGCACGTTTCATTCCGTTGTAAGCCGCACGTTCAATTCCCGCGGTAATTTGGTCATTATTTGCAACTGCTGTCTTACCGTTGCTAAACTGACCAACTAATTCATTGTGATTTGCAAAAAACATACCATCTTCCGGAAAACCACCAGTTTGAAACGTAGGTATTTTACCTAAGTCTATCGTTGTTCCCTCAAATACTGTTTTCCCCATTATCTTAACCGGTTTAATTTCCCAGGTAAGTTTGTCATTCAACCAGTTTGCAAATCTATTCCACATTTGCTTTACAGATTCAATCGCCCCGGTAAACGCAGAAGATAATCCGTCTCCAATTCCGCTAAAATTCCAATTTGCTGAATTGAACCATCTTGATGCGTGATTTGTCCAAAAATCGCTAAAAGTGTTTTTGATTGTATCAACACCCATAGACCATTCATTCTTTCGTTCCGTCCACCAATTTGAGCTGTTTGTCTTTATGCTACTTAATGCACCGCCGAATTTGCTACCGACCTTGTCCATTCCGTCCTTAACAGTGTCCCTTATCGTGGTCATTCCGGTTGTCCAATCACTTTTCCTATCTTCCCACCAATTTACAGTTTCAGTCTTAATGATGCTCATTCCGTATTCCCATTTAGAGCGAATATCATCTACTTTTTCAGAAACGTTATTGTAGATTGCATCCATTCCATCTTTCCAATCACTTTTCCTCTCTTCCCACCATGTAACGGTGCTGTCCTTGATTACTCCAAGACCTGTTTTAAAATCATCTATTGTCAGATTTATTCCGTCTATCCACTCATCAGCATTGAAATTTTCCCCAAGGTAATCAGATAAATCATAATCTGTCTCATCGCCTGTAATCGCACTGTAAATCTCTTCTCCGATGTTATATCCTACAAAAGCAGCAGCGATACCGCCAATAATCCCTGTTGCAACAGTAAGACCTATTTCTGCAAACGAGCCGGCACCGACTATAGTCGCCAAGTCCGTTGTTAAAATTCCACCAATGCCTCCAAGGCTTGTAAATGCATTTACAAGCGGAGTAACCAAATGAGCCGATACAGCAGCTCCCATCTTTTTAGCAATCAAATCTCCTAACTTTGTAAATTTCATAAGACCGAAAGCTGTGAGTAAAGCTGTTTCAATCGGTGCTTCATCAAAACTAGAAAGCCAAACTTCTGCTATAGCTTCGGCAATGCTGACTTTTAATTTTATTGCTTCCTTAAATATTTCAAGCCAGTCTATGCCCTTAAGGAATTTACCGATATCATCTCCAACTTCATCCCAATTAACACTCTTAACCGCATTACTTGCAAATTTAAGAATGTCCGTTGCCATTCCGCTTACATCCTTACCTACAGAAATCCAATCTCCGACAGCAATGTCTTGGAAAGTTTTCTTTAAAGGTTCAAGGACTTTCTCTATCCTATCAGCGTGTTTCATTGCTGATTGCTCCATATTCGCAAAAGCTTCATCCCATGCTTTCTGATAAGCACTAGCCGCATCCTGGAATGCTTTATCGAGTGCTGCACTGCCGGCGGCATCTAATCCACTTCCTTTTTTTGTAGAAGATGTGCTTTCTGTAGGCTCGGTAAGCTTGTCAACTTCATCAAATGACATTAATTGATTTTTTAATTCCTTTGCTGAATCTGTTGCATTATCCAAAGCATCTGATGTATTGTCTGCCTCATCGTAAATGTTTGAGATTGCATCACTTGCACCTTTTGTACCACCAAGACCGCCCCAATCAAAATCTTTAAATCCAAGCATCTTTACGATGTTTTCCGCAACTCTCTGTAATGCAATTGCAAGACCATTAAGATACGGTAATACATTTGCCACTATCGGTAAGAATATGTTACCTATTGTCCTCGCTAAATTACTGAAATTAGATTGCAAAAGCCTTAACTGGTTTGCTGGCTGATTGATTGTGTCTGACAAATCGCCCCATGCGTACTTAGTGCTATCAAGCAATATTATGGTACGCAGTAATGCTTTCTCATTTTGATTTAAAGCTGTGATATTTGCCTGTATTCCTAACTCATTTAACTTCGTCTGTAAATTGACGTTACGGATATTAACACCATATTTATCCAGTGTTCTTGACATACCGGCAAGACCAGATGCCATATCTTCCCAAACTTTGTTGAAATCCATGTTTTTAACAGATGCCAAATCCGCACCAATTTCTGTTAAAACATTTGATAGGGTTAATGCATTTTCGGAAGTAATGCCCATAGAGGATGACATCTGTCCGAACATTGCTTGATAATTCATCAATTCTGATGGATTAATACCCATGTTCTTCGTTCCTGTTGCGGTCAGCATACCGCTTTCAGAAACAGAGTAGCCAGTCATCTTCTGGGTCAGCTGTTCCGCTCTCTTTGTAAAAGAATCATAATAAGCTTCCGCACTATCATATCCAGCTTCCTTCCATTGGCCAACTGCATTTTCCGCAACTTGTCCAAATGCTGCATTGAAGTAGTTCAATACTTCAACGTAATTCATAGAAGATTCTATGGCTTTCCAAAACTGCTTTACTCCTCTTATCGCAAGGAAGAACTTTGCGTAAAACATCCCGATTTGAGAAACAAGTCCCTTTGAGCTTTTTGTCGCTTTTGTAGCACTTGAATGATAGGAATTTAAACTTCCAGAAAGACTTCTTACCGCAGTTCCGCTTTTGCTTCCTGTTGATGCAAGCTTTGCAAGAGCATTAGTCATGTTTATAACACTTTGATTCACTGCTGGTACTTTCGCAAGAGCATTAAACAAATTTGCCAACTCTTTGGTTAGTAAAGGAAGATTTACAATGGATTGTGTAACATTTTTCCCACCTAATCTTGATATAGCATTTGCCAGATTCAATAATGTTGATGTGTCAAATGTAGATGAACCAATGTTATTCATCTGGCGAACAAAATTTTGCAACTGTGCAGACATTGTTGGGAGATTTTTTGTTGCCTGAGTTGTGCTTTTTAATCCAAGTCTTGAAATGCTTGAAATTAAATTTGAAAGTCCCGCGGTATTGAAGTTTAAATTTCCGATACTGTTCATTCCTTGGACAAATTTCACAAGGTCATCCTTAACAGTAATCAGATTTTTTGCCCCCTGCGTTGCATTCTTTCCGCCTAATTTGGATATGGATGATATTAAATTTGTCATTCCAGTTACATTAACACTTCCAATGCTTCCAATTCCGCTAGACAAATTTTTCATTGCCGAAGAAATGCCATACAAAGATGTTGTGTCAATATTCGAAAACTTTTTTAAAGCATTTGCAAGTGATGTGATTTCGCTTGCTTTTCCGCTTTTACCTTTAAATCCTGCTGATGCATCGGATATGCTTTTGATTCCGGATGCAATATTGTTAAGCTTTCCAGTGTCAACACTTCCAAGATTTGTCGAAAGTGTAAGCAATTTTTTGATGAGATTGTTGATTGACCTGTTTGCCTGTGCTGCATTTGCATCAATTTTAATTTGTAACCTATCTAACTCCAAAATCTCACCAACTTTCTATTCTTCCAAATGATGACTAATGTCCCAGTTTGCTTTCATCGCTCGCATTCTCATGACAAATGCTCTTCTTTGTTCTTCTATGGATTGTTCTTTGCTAATCCTTTCCGGTTTTGAAGTTACGGGTTTCTTTGGATATTCTGTCTTTCCTTTTCCGAAGATCTTACTTGCACCAATCGCTACCGCCGGGATTATATAATTCCCAACAATTTCCCAAACTTCATCATCACGCAATTTCTGCCTTAATTTGTAGCCTTTAACACAATAACCAAGTTCCTTTGGGGTCATGTGTTTAAATTCTTCCATAGAGATTCCTATTGCAAATGCCATAGGGAAGTATTCTTCCCAGATAATTTTATGAAAATCAACTTTTTCTACTTCTTCAGACTGATTGCTTCCTCTGCGTTCGTTGTCATTTCTTCCACCATCTCGTTGATTCCCGACAGGTCGAAAAAACCATCATCTTCCATCGCTTTCTTCAATTCATCAAAAAGGCTGCGATAACTGTATTTTTTGTCTGATTTTCTCTTTTCTGTAATATATGTTCTGCTTAAAGTTTTTGCTTCATCCATAGTTACCGGATTTTCTTCCAGGCAACCGGCAAAAATAGCCTCAATGCATGTTTGAGGAATATCGGAAATCATGTCACCTGTCCCCTCAAAAACAGCTTTTGTTAAATCATTTCCACCCTTTAAAATATAAGCTCCGGAAACAATATTAAACATTCTCTGAACAATGTTCTTTTCTTCTGCCGCATCGAATCCAAACTTTAATTTATACTCTTTTTCATTTACATTCATTGTAATCATAATTTTTCCCTTTCCTCCTATACTTTTGTATAGGAAAGGGGCAGTCCGTAGACCGCCCTTTACAAGCTTAATCATTATTCATCTAAATAAGATGTGTAATCTGCTGTTTTTTCGTCAGCCGCAACAGCTTTTGTGGTTTTCTTATTAAGCGACTGACTTATCATTCCCCCGGTGTGAATTCTACCTTTGTATCGCTTCCAACCATTTCTTGAACGATAAGGTTGATTGTCATAGTAAGCAGTGAATTCTGCTGTTTTGGGGAAATTGGAAGTTTTGATGGTGGTTGTGCCACTACAAACTCTGCTTTTGTAAATCCTGGTGTGATGGTCTGAAACCACATCCTTTTACCACCAGTAAGTTTTTTGTATTCTGCAATTACCTCTTCCCATTCTGAAATGGTATCGTCTGTTTTGTTCACTTCCACGGGCATTGTGTCGGAAACAGTGTCTCTTCCAGCAATATTTTGTGTTTGAGCATCCTCAAGTGCTGATGCATCTATTGCCTCCGGCTCAACCGTTACCTCTCCGATATCATTAATTCTGTGTAACTGCTTAAAAGTGGTAGGTTTCGTCCCTGCTATTGTTTCTACCCCATAACCAAACGTAATTCCAAGGGATGAAATTCCAGCAACTGTTGTATCTGCCATATCTTTTTACCTCCTAAAAATTCGCAAAAAAATAAGAGACTCTCGTCTCTTTTTTCGCTATAATAATCTGTCATTCGCCGCTACAATTCGTTTGAATCGTACGGTACTTCTGTGTATTTTATTGCTTACCGATGTTTCAGGCATTGATGTGCCCGAAAATCTCATTGTCTTAAAAACATCTGTAATCGTTGCCATAACTTTGCGGCAGTCAGCTTTACTTGTGTTAGTAGTAATATCTACTTGAAATGTTGCTAACAAAGCATTGATTCCCTGTCCGTCAAGTGTCTGTCCTTGCTCTACCGCCGGCAACAGATGTATGTAAATTGTTGGGAATACTGCTTGGCCGCTGTTTTCTCCCTCATTTGTTATAACTATTTTGGGATAAGTTTTTTTGAGCTGTGTTAGGGTTTTAGCCTTGACAAGTGCTGTGACTGTGTTTTCAAGGTCTATCGCCCAATCGTTTGCATTTGCCATTAACTAAACACCCTCCTCGCTACCTTAATGTACTTATGCACTATTTCCATTTCTGCCTTATAAACAGGCATCTGTGCTTCAACACCATGCGTAAGTATGAGTTTTCCACTTTCATCATAGTAACCCCATACTTTCTGAACGCCGTGTCCCTCGCCATAAGAGCCGATAATCATACCATTAACAACACCTTTAGGGTGTGGGCTGTTTCCTGCCTCTCCATTGTAGTAAACGCCAGCACCGAACTCTATAAACAGAAGTTCTTTACCCTCAACAATGAGTTTTGCTGTCGCTGTACCCGATTGAGAACCCGACATCTCAACGTAAGTTCTGTGGCTTGTATCTGAACCGCTTCTAACACCATTTTCATCATAGGTGTAATTAGCTTTTGCCATATTTTCATCAATAACAGGTATTCCAACATTGGCTAATTCTTTAACAAGCTGTTCTGTCTTTTGAACTAGCCAAGTTTTATACTGTTGTAGCTGTCTAATTGCCTCTTGTATGGAGTTTTTTGATAGAGATACATTAATTGTATGTTTAGCCATAAATCACCTACTTTACAACTGCTTTAAGCATATACTTAGTTGAACACAATGCCGGTTTCGTACCTACAATCGTGAAGTCCGCTGATGTTTCATCAACAAGACTATCATCTGTGTATGTAGGCTTGCTATCAAGCCAGATAAGGTCGCCTTTTTGAACAGGCAACATATTCCTATCTGTCAGTAAAATAGCGTCAAAATCAGCGGTATCAAAGCCGTATTCTTTACTCTGTGCTTCTCCGCCGCTGAATGATATGTTGGCTTTGAAATCAACCGGTTCTGAAAAGCCTGTTTTCTCTTCAAGGACTTTGGGTATCTTGTTTCCCTCATCATCAAGATAAGGAATAAAATTACCCTCCGTGTCGGTATATCCCTCATAAAGAATATTGCCCTCATCATCTCTTTCATAGATAGTGACAGTCTGTCCTTGAAGTGAATACTTCATATCCTGCTTATTAATATCAAGCATTGTTCTTTACCTGCTTATAAATCTGATTTACGCCAGTACTTGACAATCCCGACACAATGCCAACTGCTATTGCATCAAGAATGTTGTCTGCCGGATAACCGGGAATTACAAACATCCCAACAATGCCAAGCACTCCACCGGCTACACCTACGATAATAGGAATAATATCATCTTTGACCTGTGGTATCTGCTTTGAAGCGTATCCGATTAAATAAGTAATTACCATAATGGCAACTACTGTAGGTACTTGTGTAAAGTCCATCAGTTTTTACCTCCTTTTCCTAAATGGATTTCCTCGATCTCATTTTTCATTTTTGTTACCCCGCCATTACCTCCGAGTGCGTGGTATGCGTCATACATCTCGCAAAAATTCTGATACGCATATAATGGTATTTCACCGAGTTTCATATACTTATCGTGGTATTCGATAAGCTGTACACGCAAAAGTAACATTGTACCTTTGCTATTGGCGTCTTTGTCCTTTTTTTGCTGTTTAAGGAGCCAGACAATATAACCTAATACAATAGGTAATATTATTGTATATGTCTGTAATAAAAATTCTTTCATTTTATATCTCCTATAATTATTAATAGGCACACAGCCCACCACCCTTAATGTGTGCCGCCTGCTAACATATTGCTGACATCAGCAAAATGCTAACGCACAATCTTCTAAAAACCGATAATAGTTGTGCGAAAACCGGATTCCTATTCTACTCTTGGCAGATAGGTTATAATACTTTCGCAAATGGGAATACTCCCACAAACAAGCTATCTCTGTCTATCCAAGTTCTACTTACGCCATTTTCGCCATAGCTTGACATAAATGCTTCGCCTGCCTGTGAATGGTCATAGACCGCAAGATTAACGATAACACTTTCGAATTTCTTCAAATCTTCGGTTATCATTTCATCTGTGTAGCTGTCGGGGTAGTTTCTTCTTGCCTTTACATCTTCTGTAGCTTGCTTAATAAGCTGTTCGATTATCGGATTATCTTCTTTGTTATCGAACACTACCACATCAGATGTAGTGTCATCTTCATTTGTGACTGTATCAATATGAAATTGTTTAAGTCTGATTTTGACCTGTTCTAATGTGGTGTATTCCATAGCTAATCCTCTTCCCTACAGTTCTACATTTTCCATGACCGCTCTCGCTTCAAGAACTGCAATATAATCTGTCATTGCTTTAATCTGCATATTATATGTACTTCTAGGGCAAGTTGGAGTAAATGTAAGTTCATCGTTATCCCACTTATCAAGCATATTTTTTAGTTTCTTATAGCGAATAACCACTTGCTGATACTCTGCTTTAAATCTATCTTTGTAGTCAGCACTGGTCATCATCTCCACAGTGTCTTTTAATTCCATGACGTGCCTCCTATAATCCTAATTTTTCAATTAACAGCTTCTTTAATTCTGCTCCTGTGAGTTCTTCTGCATTGTCTATGCCTTGTTCTGTGGCAAATGATTGCAAGTCTGTGGTGGACATACGATTTATAGCTGTCTTATTCAAATCCTTGCTATGTTCATTCAGCAAATCTACAGGTTTTACAGAACTATTATTATTCTGCATACCTTTTATTAGCGGTTTGCCGATTTTATTTTCTGTGGTTGCAAGTTCTCTGATTCTTGACGGAGTTGTTTCTGAACCATTTCTAGGATATTCATCACCAACTTCGTATACGTGATTAAAGTCCTGCAAATCCATAAACCTGTAAATTACCTTATAACTCATAACAATTCTCCTTACGCCGCTTCTGCCTCTGTGATTGTAGACTTAATAATTCCGTCAAGTCTTTCAGCAAAAAGTACAATGCCGGAAACCACTGTGTCAGAAGCTGTCATATTGCTGTAGTCCGGTGTTTCGTGAATACCAATAAGACCTGTCTGGTCTGATGTGAAATCAAACGCTTCTCCGAGGTCTGCACCATTAACAGGAATGTAATACAGTACAATATTGTCTTTTGCTGTTGCGTAGATGGTTCCCTTTGGTACTTTGCTGTCAAAGATAACAGTTCCAAGACCGAGGAAGTTCTCTACATAAGTCATACCGAATGCTGTCTGTAATGTAATCTGTGCTTTAGCAAGATAATCAGCTACATCAAGTGGATTCATAAAATACACGGCTTCGATTGAATCGTCTTCAAACTTAACCTGTAACTGTCCCCAGGCCTGCGCAAGTGCTGCCTGAAAACCTACGCCTGTTGCTGTTCCTGTACCTGTTGCAAGGAATGTAAAGAAGTCACCTCTGATGCCCTTCTGAACGTCAAGTAACATTCTGTCAGTTGTCATCTGTACCGCCTGGTCATAGCCTCCACTGATAATCGCCTCTGCCGATGTGGCCTTTCTCCACTTCTTTAAAGTGATTTCCTTGTAGTTTACTGCAACTGTCTGATACTTTGAAAGTGGGATTGTCTCGCCCTCTGCAACTTCTCCATCTTCAAGTGTTCCTGTAGCCTTGTAGGACTTTAATGTGTAGCCCGCCTGCTTTGGAATCTTTCTTGTTACTCCAAGTGCCTCAACTAACTTCTTTATGTTTTCACTAAAAATGTTTACAAACTCAACCTCTCTTGCTTTTACAAGGTCAGCTTTCTTAATTAAATTTTCTTCTGCTGCCATATTTACCTCCTAATTAAATAAATCCATATTCATAGCAATAGCTTTTCTACGCTCATTTCTGTCCGGAATAGCCATAATCTGTTCCTTTGTCATGCCGGAATATTCTCCCCCTGCATTAACTCTAGGTCTTGATTTCATCCATTCAGTTTGTGCCTCTGCAACTGCCGCTTTCTTTTCAGCTTCTATGATTGTTGCAATAGCGTTATGGTCTGCATCCGAAACTGCATCAATCAGTTTTTCTACAGACTTTTCAGATACACTTTTGTAAGCATTGACTGCCTTAATATGATTAAGCTCTTTTACAGCTTCTTCATACTTCTCATTCTGTAAGCGTTCCGCTTCTGCCTTGGCTTCCGCTTCCTGCTCTTCTGTAGTCTGCTTCGCTCTTAAAGCCTTAGTAAGCTCTCCTTTTTCCTTTAAAGCCTTATCAAGTGCCTGCTTTTCCTTGGCTCTGTCTGCCTTTTCTGTAGCAAGCTGTGCCATCAGTTCTTCAACTGTTGGTGTATTTGGCTTTACTTCGGTTGTCTTTGTATCTGTTGGGTTTTCGGTTACTGTTGATTTAGCTTCATCTGCCATTTTTCGTTACCTCGCTTTTCTGTGTTTTCTTGACTTCTCTGTCTCATTGTGTTTTACCCACTTCTCTGTGCATATAAAAAGCCACTAGGATAATTCCCAGCGGCTATATACCTTAATTATTTATTTGTTCTGTTCTTATCAATCAGAGGGCTGTTGCTAACTTGGTCGCTCAAATCTTGCATCGTTCGGTCATTGTTAGTTGCATCATCTTTAATGTTGCTCTTTTGTATTTTTTCGACTGTTTCCTTGCTTGCTTCCCAAACTTCGTTAGGGTCATCAAATACAGGAATTGCATTAAGGACTTTACCGCCATTAAAGCCTGTCTTGACAAGTGTGGCTATGCTATTTACCTTTGTTGATAATTCGTACAGTTTCTGCCTCTTGATATTAATTTCAATATCCTCAAGGCTTATAAGCCTTAATGGACTATCCTGCGGGACATACGGACTTTTATCAATAGCCGCAAGGACTACCTCTAATTCATCCATTTTGCAACTTTCGGTTATCATCTGTAATTTTGTTGCCGCTGCTTCTGCATGGTCCCATCCGCTTGCGTTACTAGCTGCAACGCCTGTTATATTAGACGCATTGTCATTTGTAAGTGGAACATTGCATTTTTCCAGTATCTTATTTCTACGATACTGGATGTTATTGAGCATCCCTGTGTAATCGTAATTAATTGCAAGAGATTCAACAATTGGTGTCTTTCCGTCCGCCGATGTATAAGTCTGCATCCATTCGCCGGATTTCGGCTTTCTCACAGTTTCTTCAATAGTCTGTGTGCCATCCTCATTGTCTGTAACTTTTCTCTCTACAGGGAAGTCAACATCGTTTGTATGCCATACCGCCTGCGTATTCTGTTCAACATCATTGGTAAAGTCTGAAATGAGTAAGTTTAGATTATCTAACTCAGACATTTGATGTTCCCAAACTCCCATGCGGTCATATGCCCTAAAATATTCAACTATAGGCACAATTCCAAGCGGATTTACTTCCCCGCTTCTTTGCTGATGTCTCCACGCTTCTTTTTTCGTATAATCTCCGTTCGCAATCTTATTGAGATTAACCACTTCAAAGCGGAAATCTTTTGTAAAGCAAGTGTAGTAGTTGTTCCCGGTTATTCTATCGTGTCTGTAAGTAACGCCCATCATTGTTCGCTTATCGGAATAATAGCTTGATTTCACTACAAATGATGTTCTCGGGTCTAATATGTCCAACGTGAAATATGGTTTATTCTTTTTCCATTCCATATTTACATCTACAAGAACATTACATATTGCCCCGATTGTTACATATCTTCCTAAGTCTTGTGTTTTTGACTTAATTTTTGCAAGTTCGTACTGTTTGTTAAGCTCTGATATTCCGTCTGCGACGAATTTCTCTTTTCCATCACCATTCTGCACAAGTGAAATAGGATTTCCCCAAGCGAATGAAGTCCAAAATTCTGATGCCTGATGAGCAACATTGTCTACACACTCACAATCAATGTCAGGTCTGTAAGCCTTAGGTTTCTTTCTAATTATCGGCTGTATTCCCGCATCATAATCAAGAAGATACTGTATTCTGTTGGCATTTTGAATATGCCAAGGGAATACTTCCCTTAAGACATCTAACACATTTTCATATGTTATTTTCGGAACATCCGTTGTTAATACAATTCTTCCTGTCTGCATTTCTTGCACCTCTAATAAAATGTCATACCACTTGAGTTTCTACTCCGTGGGATTTCTTTAATCTGAAAATTATCATCATCATTTGGCACATACCAAATCCATTTGCCGCAATGTTTGCAAGCTATTTTGTGTGTGCGTGGGTCTTCCCTATCTGCCTTAATTAAAAACTTGTGGCAGTTCGGACACATAATTGATTTATCTTTGTTTTTATATATTTCCATAATCCTTATCCTCTAACCAAAAAAGGCACCACAAATAAGTGATGTCCTTGCCTGAGTTTATATATTTTTCATTATAATAATATCATAATATCAATGTGACATTCTATGACAACTTTATAAATATTCTTTCCCATATCTTTCTTCGAAATCGTGCAATGCTTTAGAGTGAACTCTGTGAACTTGTCTCCAGCACCATCCGGTTTTATTCGCTATTTTTTCAAAAGTGAGTTTTTCTATATATCTTGCAAACAAAACTTCGTAGAAATCATTGTTCTCTATGCTCTGAATTTGAGATATTATGCGAGTTTTCTTATCAATATATTCATCTATCATCTTATCAAGATTGCGTTCCATTTCGTCAATTTTCGCTATACTTGTGCCGATTTGGTCCTGGTTGGGACTTGAATTTACTCTTTCTTCATTCCTAATAGCAGATATACTGCACGACAATTCTCTAAACTGTGCAATTTCTGTTATTTTGTTATTTATTAACATATTAAGCCTGCTTACTTGATTAAGATAGTCCTTTGTTGTCATAATAGATTAACCCTCCTATATTGGACTTGACATAATGATTGTCTGTGTCGCTTTTTTGTCTGCAACTATTGCAAGCTGTGTAATAGAATCGCTTGCATCATCGTGTGGATTTTTGCCCTCTGATGTATACATTGTAAATTCGTCCATCGCATCTTGGTACATCTGTGACCTTATGTAAGTTGGCCTGTCATCAATAGCTAGGTACTGTCTGCTAACAAGAAAAATGAATAATTCCTTAACTCTGTCAGAATATCCTTTGATTTTTTCCTCTTTAGGCATTTTGGTATTCGCATAATATGGAACTATCTGACAGAAATAAATATTTTGCTTTCTCATTTCTGCTTTGATACTATCAGTCATTAATTTACCTCCGGCATTCTGTTCTATGTGCAGTTCTGTTATGTAGTGCTTCTTAATAGCAGCTACAACCAACGGAACTGTGACTGCCTGTGTGCCCTTTTTATATACCCAGTCAACGATATACTTGCGTTTGCCGCCAAAATCCGCACATACTGGCATTGACAAGTTATCTGCGCCGCCAAATGCCGGGTCACACACCGCTATCATCTTTCGTTCCTTATCAACAATATCCTCTTCAAAATCTCCATTAAAGAACCTTAGTTCGTTTTCCGGAAACAGCAACCCTTCACGCACGAATGGCTTTTGCATAAATTTAGCCATCCATTCAGCTTTATCAAGTTTTTCACGCATATCTTTATAATATTCCGTGGAAAATCCGTTGATTTCATAATCAAAATTGCTTTCATCATTCTCATTAAGTGCGGGTATTCGCCTGAATCTATATTGTGGGTCATTCTCATATTGCTTTCTAAGGCGTTCTAGTGGGTCAAGGACATTCCATAATGTACCGACCATTAATTCCCTGGCTCCATCATTCTTTCGGTCAACCATCTTATTTAGGTATTCTTGGAATGTGTTTTCCATTCGACTAGGCGATAATGAATGTTCTCTGTCTCTTACCAAATCATCTACATATAAATATCCGTCCTTAGATACATCGACCGCACCTGTCCACGTTCCGTCTATACCTCTACAGGTAACTGTTGCAAATCTATCAGGGTCGCCAAGAGTGATTGTAAATTCGTCAGCAGACTTATCTGTTGGCAATGGTTTATTGGCATATTCTGGGTGCCAGTATGAGGATAATTCCTCAAATGTATATTCTTCTGTTGTAAAAAGGTTCATAAGTTCCTTATAGAACCCTTTAGCAAGTATTCCAGAGTGACCGCCCATTGCACTATGGCTGTTTGGTCTGCGTAATGCTATCCAAGAAAGAAAAAATATACAAATAGTAGACTTTCCAACTCTTGATGGCATTGACAATCCGTAAAACTTAATCTTTCTGTTTTCCAAGTCCTCTAAGTCCTGTATGACTATCTTTAATGTCTTTCGCCTTGGATAATAAAATCTCTTTCCATATGACCGCTTGCGTTCCATATAGTAAATAAAACTTTCAAGTCGATAATAGGATTCTAATTTTAGTATTTCGTAAAATTGATTAAGCAGTTCATATTCACTCCCGCTGTCCTGTATAACCTTTTCTACATCCCATATGCCTTTATCGCCGAATTGTGCCTTGAAATAGCTGTTAATAAGAGTTTTCGTCCTATCCGTACATCTAAGCATAGTGTCGGTTTCTTTCTCATTCTTAGCCAACTGGCACACATCGCAATAAGCATTTATGACATTTTCATCTATTCCATTTTGGGATATGTATTTTTCGCAATCATCTATCAGTTGATTTAATTCAGAATTCAAGAAAAGCACCTCCAATTTTCAGCAAAGGTGCTTATAGACCTCTGCCTATAATTTTTCTAGGTTAGCGACTAACTCCGTTTGTTAGCCGGTAATATATTTTAATGCGTAAATATCGCATCATTATCAATTTCGACTGTATATATTTTTCCACATAAGCAATCACAAATTACTTGCTTGCCTGTCTTTAATATTTTTTCCGTCTCGTACGGTGTAAGTTTTCTAACTTCCTCACAATGTGGACATTTCACATAAATTCCCTCTTCGCATCCGTTTATTATATGCTTAGCAATATCAGAAAATGATTGTGGATGTTCTACTCTGTCTAATTCAACTTCAAAGGTGCAATCCCCTTTGTAGTCCATAATAATTCCAACCGCTTCATACTTTCCAAGATTAACTCCTAAAAATCGGTCTGTAACTGTATTCCATATAGCATATAGATTGTCTACATCATCTTGTAATGCAACTATTAACATTTTTCGTCCTCCACAAATCCAGAACTTATTGCCATTTCAAGCATTTCTTCGAAACTTGCAATCTCTTTGTCTGCCATTTCATTATACAACTCAATAAATTCTTGTTTTGTTAATGGCTTTTGAGCATCATTTTTACAAAAATGTCCTCTGCCATTTATATAATGATTAAAGTTGTCTAATTTAGTATTGCATTCAATTAAATATTCTTTACACTCTTTAAAATATTTACATTTGTCACACATTGTATATTCTTCAATGTATTTTCGAGGCTTATATTCTTCAAAATCCTTGCATTCACAATCAAGTTCTGTGTCATTTCTTTTCCGCACCTATCGCAAGTATGCCATTCTTTGCTATGTTTCATGGTGAATATCCTCCCAAGTTCTGCAAAACTCCTTGAATGTTTTCTTGTCCATCAGTGAAGCTATTTCGCGCAAGTTTACAATGTTGATTTCTGCATTTTGCTCATATTGCACGTCGGCAACAAGATTTACATTGACCATCGGAAGCTCCCCGGCATAATGTTCTATTTTATACGAACTACATAAGCACTTTTCGCCATCAATCGTAACTCTAGCACATCCCTGGCGCCCTTCTATTGGTTCTACTTTGAATTTATGCATATTGCTCATTCTTCCACCAACTTTCTACCACACATAGGGCAATATCTAATTTTGAAATATCCAGATGGTCTTCCTTGTTCGTAAATCACAACCCCTGTGTCATCATCAGCAGTGTTTTTGAGAAGTTGTGCTTCTGTCAATTTGCTGTTCCGATTGCCACATGGAAAAATCGGCATTTCAGAACCGCAAATCGTATCTTCGCCGTGCCATTCTCTGCAAAATTTACACACATTGCACCTCAAATCTTCGTAAAAATGTCTAAATCATAGTTATCTCTGATATAGTCAACAACTTCTTGTAATTTGTCCTTTACAAATTCATCATTGGCAATGTCTGGATGACAATACATTGTGCAACTATCTTTCTTGCCCTGTGTCTTATATTTGCGATAATTAAAAGTCATTGTGAAAAGCGGTATCCTTGTAAGATTCTTTGTCTTGCGTCTAATCCATAAATTAATCAGCCATTTCATTTCTTTTTCCTCCAAAAAGATTGTCCGGAAACTTATCACCCAACAACAAAATTTTTAAATATTTTGAAAATGTCGGCGGACTCATTCCCGCAATTTTAGATGCATCAATCATGTTGCATTCTCTGTTTAAATATTTTGCACATGCTTCTGAAAATTTGTCTGGGTCTACCGGATGTACGCCTTGCGCCATTATATTCACTCCTCTTTTTATTAACCGAATAGACAGGAATCGAACCTGCACAACATTTCTGTTGGATAGCTTAGCAAGCTACTAGACTACCTTTATCCCATATCGGCAAATGAATCAAACGGGATTCGAACCCGCACTCGTTTCCTAAGCTTATCCCAGGGCTTACCCGCTTCCCTACGTCACCACACAAATGGAATTTCACCAACTTCAGCTAATTTTTGCCTTTCGGTGCTTCTGGAACCCCGGACTGCGACTGGCATTCGTTTTACCACGCTCTTTCCATTTTGAGCTATTGATTCTTGAACATTTGACCGGCATCCAACAAAAAGTTAAACACCAGTCAAATCATGGTTTTTACCCATCGGGTACTTAGTACCCTTACCAGCTTTTTTGCTAATGGGCGAAAGGATTTAATTGATAATATGATCGCGGTGGTTTTATTCCACCTAGCTAGGCTAGTCGGATTCGAACCGACGCATCCAGGAGTCAAAGTCCTGTACCTTACCACTTGGCGATAGCCCAATGTTTTTATTCTTCACAAGAAATCAAGAAACTATTTGGTAAGCTCTCAATCCATTTACAGAACTCTCTCCACTCGTCAAGCTTATGGTTCTTACGAGATTTATAAATATTTTCCAAGACCTCATAATTTAACAATATCGTTCTCCTTTGATTGTAACTGCTTGGCAAAAGCTGTATCATCTGCCACCAATTATCCTTGTCATGATTCTCTAAAAAGCTCTGTCTGAAAAGATTCAAATACCCAATAGTTGTTTCAAGGCATGTTTCAGAAGCAATATTCATATGTTCGTGAGAGAAATCCTCCAGCGTAAACTCTTTCTCAGCAATCGTGTGCATAGTACTGCAAGAGTTTGCAACAGTGCCAACTTTGTAAGTATCAAATTCTTTCCACCAGTAAAGAGGTGCTACAATGTCCATAGTTACCACTATCATTCTTCTGTATTTTGCATGGTCGGAACCGGACCTTTCCAGTTTCTTCATAAGCTCTCTATCATTTTCCCCTAACTTATCATCAAAGCTATCAATCTTTAACCAGCTATTCATTGGGTTTCTCATCCCCCTTATAGCTGCTTGCCATCCTGTTGTTACTGCATTCTCAATTTTAATCATTCTGATTGACCCCTTTTTATTTTTTTGGAAATTTAGGTGACTTAGTTAGGCTGCATCTGGGAGCATCTAAAACCCCCACCCCATGCCGGCATCGTCCGCCTTGTTTTCTGAATATTCTTTTTATTGTTTCTTTGTCTATCCTATTTATCGGAAAAATTTAAGTTTAACCGATAAATCAAACATATTAAAACCGTTAAAAACCTTGTATTTAAAGGGTTCTTAAATTGTCTTTAATTGTGTATATGTTTTTTAACAGCTTTACGGCCCGGAATCCATGTTACTGTCTGACAATTCTAGTGAATTTCCCGGTTGCTTTTGTTGCAGTAGCTGCTGTTTAATGTCCTCTGCTGTGAGTTGCTGCTTCTGCACCTGCTCCCTAGAAACACCTGGAAGGTTCCATGCGTAATGCCTGTTAAGAATTGCCAAAATTCCAACTGGATTTTTATTACCGGTTGCTAACTTGTTCGACAAACTTTCTTCACGTTCTGTAACAAGTTTTTCATAAACTTCTTTGCCCGCAGTACTTAACAGCTTCCTGTTTCCAGCTCCCCAAAAATTAATAGTGCAATGTTCTATACCTGTTAATTTACAGAATCCCATAATACTAATCTCTTTATCATACATATTACATAAATATATATAATAATCGCATATTTCATTAACTTTTTTAATATTATATGCTCCGCAATTAGAATTATTAAGATAACTATTAATATTATTATAACCTTCCAGTTTACCTTTAAGTTTTAATTTATCTGTGCCTTTAAAAACATTTTTATAAATAAACATAAGACAGGCGTTCCATCTGCTCTGCGGCTCTTTAGACATGTCTTCTATTTTGTTCTCCTTGCAAAAAACATTTAAGAATGCATCTATTTCGTTGTCGAAAATCTCGGAATCATCCGGGACGATCTTCTCTATTTTTTTTTCTCCTGCCATTTCTGGAACACCTCCAATCTCTTAATTTAAAACAAAAAGAGGAAACATAGTTTAAACTATAAGCTTATAGTTTTTATACATTTCCTCTTGCGTTTGTGTTTATTTAGTTGTTTATGTTGCGTATTATAAAACATTTAATTCTAAATGTCAAGTATGATTTTTAGCATTTAATGCTTTATATATTATATATACTATATAAAATTAATTTAATATAAAATAATATACATATAAAATAGAGATACAGAAAACAGATGCATACATGGGGTATCAGAAAAAAAATATACCCCATGTATGGGGTATAACAGATTATTGTATTTCTTGATTTATTTTAATCATTTTTAAATTGTAAACCATTTATAAAAAATCTAAAAGTTTTATAAATTTTTCCAAACCCAAAGAAAAGCACTAGTAAAAAACTAGTGCTTTTCTTTTCCTGTTCTATTCTTCTTCCGCATAGAACGTTTCTACAACTCCGCCCGATTCAGAATCGTAGATTTCCACACATCCCGCATCCAGTGCAGCAGTTTGTGCGTGGAATCTTGCATCTTTAAGCCTTGCGCATCCGATGGCATCCCTTCCGTCTATAATTACGCTATAGCGTAATGTATCCGGATAAAATCCTTTCTTTTCTGCTATTTCCATTTTCCCGCCTCCTTTTCTATTCTTCCTCGAACATGCACACGTCCGAGATGCGGCCGTCTGCATCCGTGTAAATTAAGAATTCCATTACGGAAAATTCTGAATTTATACACGCCATCCAGTCGGCATTGTTAAATGTAGTTTCATCCAGAATTATTTCCGTCTTTCCGTTCTCTGTAAAATCTCCAAATGCGCAATAAATATCATCCGCGTCCCATTCCGGTTTTCCAATTAAAGCCCGGAGATTTTCCAGCACCTGCGCCTCTGTTGTTTCATGTAAGTCTTCATATGCATGAATTTCTTCCCCTTTGTCCGTATAAAAGCGGATTTCCTGCGGAAAATATGCGGAAACTTCATATTCAACCTCTGTCTCCACTTTTTTTCCATAAATTTCTGCCCAACCATGAGACAGCATTACGCGGATATCTCCAGTTCTGTCGCCATTTCCAGCATCTTCAAAGTCGCCGCAGGAAAGAAACATCTCCATCTGTGCCTCGTTTTCAATTTTTCCACTTCTCAAGATTTCAATTAATCTCATATCTTTCACCATTCCGCCCGTCCTGGGCGGTCCTTTCTTTTTTGTTTTTATTGCTCCGGCTCTGCCGGTTTTATTTTTGCTGCTCTGTCGGATTTGCACCCCAGGAATCTTTAGCCGTTCCTGGTCGCTGTTGCTAAACTCTAAGCGGTAGCAACTCCGCTGTAAGGATTTCTTTTCCTTACATTTTGTATTATACTATTTTGTGCCTTATATGTCAAGTACTTTTTTAATTTTTTGTGCCTTATTTCAAAATTTTTTCTTCACGTTCCAGCTTTTCCGCAACTGCTAGCTTTATAAAATCGTTTGCACTGTACCTTAGTGCTTTAATTCTGTCTTTTGTGCCTTTTGCAAGTCTGCAATTAACACGTTCGAATTTATCGTCGTATCGGTACACAGCCTTGCGCTGTGCTTCCGTTGTTGCTGTCTCTCTTGTTTCTTCTATGTTATTGTTTTGCATTTTTCTTAATCTCCTTTTTTAATAATATAAACTATTATACTCTTTTGTGCCTTATATGTCAAGTTTATTCGAGTTTCTCTCTATATAAAGTGTTTTATATTTTGTGCCTTATACAATTTAAACAAAAAATTCTATCTTTTTGTGCCTTATATTTATTCATTTTGTACATTGTATTTGTGCCTTATATTTGCTATAATAGCACTATCAAAAAAAAGAAAGAGAGGACAAAAAATGAAAGCAGGTGACAAGATTATTTACGGAGTTCAGGACCCGGAAAACTTAATAGAATGCACTTTTAAAAAGTGCGAAATAACCCCAATCGGCGAAGTAATAATATACGCCGATTGTGAAGGCGGTACGATTGTAGCACCTTGGGAAATGTTTAAAAAAGCATAGCCGAAAC
>ULKR01013494.1_pt1 | contig 20413 bp, 9 predicted proteins | sample 1951181 | NCBI WGS metagenome assembly ULKR01 (sample SAMEA4835503, study PRJEB28245) | human gut metagenome | biome: gut microbiome; material: fecal sample | place: Denmark | collected 2008 | reverse complement strand
TTCACTTCTACCGCCAGGAAGTTGTCGCCGTCTTTCAACAGGTCTGTCACTTCCACTTGGAAAGGAGTAAAACCGCCTTCGTGCTCTGCTATCTCTTTTCCGTTCAGGTAGACTTTGCAACGATAGCTGACAGCACCGAAATAAAGAAACTGGCGTTTGTCTGCCAAGCGTTTGGCATCAAAGTGACGAGCATACCATACAGTGCCTTCGTAATACTTCAATTCGGGCGATTGAGAGTTCCAGTCTCCCGGAACATTAAGACGCAACCCGCCTTCAAACGCGTATTCATAGAAATCGATATTTCCTTCCGGTTGCCGGTTCTCATAGATTTTCATCCGTTGCCCCTGGTCGTACAGGTCGATGATAGCATTCCATTTACCATTCAGCGAATGGATGTTGCGACCATATACATTCGTTATCAGCTCCTGTGCCGCAACGCTTCCAGCAAAAACGATTAGCAACAATAGACATAGACTTAATTTCTCACCTGTTTTCATTTAAGTATGTTGTTATAATTAGTGTATATAATAAGTTCAGGCACGGATTATACGGATTTCACGGTTTTTAGAATAGAATAGGTAAAACAACAGTGTTAATCCGTGTAATCCATGCTATTTCGATTTATTTTTCAGGAAATTCATTACCCAGTTCCAGGCTGCGCTCCACTGTTCGGCATAGGCATAATGAGCGGTCGTCTCAGCTACAAACAGCTCTTTCGGAGCATTAATCACGTTGTAAGCGGAGTAAGTGGTGGTAGGCGGACAGACCATATCATTATAACCAAAAGTATAGAATCCCGGAACTTTGACCTGCCGGGCAAAGTTCACCACATCAAAATACTGAATGGTTTTCATCTTTTCCGGCGTCCGGTTCTTCGCATCCTTAAACAAATGCGGCCAACCGCCTGCACGACCGTGGGCATAACCCGCCATATCACACAAGGCTGGATAGAAAGAAACCAATCCCTTGACACGGCCATCGAGTCCGGCAATCACAATGGAAAGCGCACCGCCCTGGCTTCCTCCAAAGGTCGCCAGATTACCGTTAAATTCGGGAAGTGTGTAAATGAAATCAATGGCTCTCACACAGCCTGTATAAACCCGTTTGTAATAGTACTTGTCCCGATTGTCCATATTGAACGAGTGGTAATTCTTCAAAGCACCGTTATAAAGCCGATGATACACATCTCCCGTCAGGTTGACCGGAATGCCGTGGATACCGATTTCCAGAATGATAAAACCTTTTCCGGCACGTTCGGCTTCTCCGTTATAGGCACGGATACCTGCCCCCGGCACTTTCAGAATCGCCGGATATTTCCCGGAAGCCTTCGGAACACAAAGGATGCCGTACATACGGGACGCATAGTCATTGTTCGCGAAGGAGACATGATATACGTTCACCTTATCTGTGCACCTTTCCGGCAGTAAAGTCATCATCGGTTCCAATGCCCACTTTTCTGCGGCTTCTTTGGTGTTTTTCCAAAATTCCAGAAAGTCGGCAGGCAACGGAGTGGTCGGTTGCAATTTCTCAGGAGAGAAGCCGACGGTAGCCACGCCTTCATACTCACGCCCTTGGCAAGTGACAAAAGCACGGCAACGCAGGAACCCTTCTTTTTTCATAGTCCCTGCGTTAATTTCAAGCTTTTCATTCTTCAAAGGCTGTTTGCCTGTCTGATGAGGTTTCATCATGTCTTCCGAAATCTCATAGCGCACTTCCAGATTATCCTGCGGGATATTGCATTTCAATACCGCCACTTTGAATTTCACTTTTTCTCCCGGTTTATACAGCCAATTGGTGTGGTCGGGAGTGACCTGCACTTGAACCAGTCTTTCCTGTGGCTGCCCCCATGCAACTATCTGCATGGAGACAAATGCTATCAGGAGAAGAAGAAAACGTACACTTTTTATCATAGTTCCCTATTTTATTTCATTTGTCATTGCTATATTAATATTCCATTTATCAGCTATTAATACCCATTGTCTCAACTATTAATACCTATCCGCCCAACTATTAATACTTGACAACTCAACTATTAACATCCAACAGCAGAGATATTAATGCTCCTCTCCACACATCATAACACTCTGCGAATCAGAAGTTAACATATCATTCGTGATTAGCGTAAAATGCAGATAGCCGCCTTTTTATGGTTTTACTTCGTATTGATAGAGTGCGAAAGAGTTCTTGTCATTTAGCTCGAAACTTACTCTACCCTGTGCGCCGACTTTTGCGGCAAACTTTTTGCCACTTCCCATTACAGGGGTAAAAGTAACTTTCTTACCCTCAGGAAGCCAAGTGTCAATAGTTCCCCTGGCTTGCTCATTATCTTCGCGGTAAACTACAAGATAGCCTTGCGTGCCGGAGACGGTCGATTGGAATCCGGTCCACGAACGTCCCGAAGGTTCTTCACCAATGGGCAGTATGACGCCTTGATGAAACCGGAGTTGCAAGGGTTGGTATTTCTTGAGTAGAGATGCCGTAATATAAGCCTCTTCGGGCAGGTTCGAAGCTTCCATCCAAGCCAATGGCTGTGCCGCCAAGGTGATGGCAAAGAGGTAATCGAAACTGTAACGGGCGGGGGTAAAAGGGTCGGCAGCGTCATACTTGTCGGCATTGCGCCATTTATTAAGGAACTCTATCTGCATCTTCTCCGCCGGTACATAGCGAGACAGCATCCAGAGGTTGCGCAAGGTGCGATAAGGGTAATAGTTGCCCCAATCGGTATAGCGGTTTTCCAGAAAGATGTTGCCGTACTCGTTCATATAGTGATACCCGCCGCGACGACCGGCAGTGGCATCGAGGTTGAAAATCACTTCATAGTTGGTTTGCTCCAACACGGTATCAAACAGTCGGCGTAGATTCTGTTCGGCTGTCTTGGTAGGTATCTGCAGGCCGTCTATCTTGAAACAGCAGATGCCGTACTTCTTATAAAGTCCGATAATGGCTTGCGCATCTTTTTGCCAATCGGCAAAATCATTCTGTATGCTGGGGTTGAACCATAATCCGATGCGAATACCCAATTTCTTGCCTTTCTCTACAATAGGTTTCAGACCATGAGGGAATTTCGTGGGGTTGGGCGTCCAGTAACCGGTATTCTTCCAAATATCCTTAAAACTACCTCCGGCAGTCTTCGAGTTAGGGCTTTTTCCGCTCTGCCAGCCATCGTCCAGTTGAAAGAGGGTGATGCCCATGCGTGCGGCACGGTCCAGTTCTGCCAGGCAGAAAGCCTCATCTATTTTGGCATCCTGGCTACGGTCGCCCCAGGTATTGAGCATAATCATCTCATCCTGTGCGGCAGTATGATGGCGCAGTTGTTTCTGATAGAGGCGCAAGGCAGTAAGCGCTTCTTGCTCGCCGCCGGTATAGATGCCGGTAACGCATCCATAAACGCGGGTCCAGCTATCCGGCTTTACATCATGAGACGCAATGCCCAGCCCCACTACCATAAAATCGCTAAAGTCCGCCACGAAGTCAGAACCCGGATAATGTAATTGGGTACTGCTGCTAGGAGCCTCTTTCAAAAAAAAGAAGCCTTGACGCGTAACTACGTCATGAGCAAAAAGCAAATTACCACGATACGTATTGCGACGGTAAGGAAGCCAGGTACGCCCGGTCACCAGATTGTCGTTCCAATCGGTGTAGTCGAAAAACTCGATTGTGCGGGCACTCCAATGATTGCCGGATAGTTGCAACCTGTCGAGCGTGGGAGTTTTCACCCCCGTAGCCATATCGGCCGTGTGCTCTATATTTTTGCGGTCGGCGTTAGAGCGGTTATCCTCCTTATTCTGATAAAGTTCCACTTGCCCTTTCAGATAGGTGTCGCAAGCAATGGCGGGACAGTCTGCATAAATGCGATAGCGACGCTCTATATTCAGCGAACCGATAGTGCAAGCCACGGTAGCCTGCAGATAACTGGCGTGGATGCCGTTCGTCGGTATCTCGTTCACGGTGAATGTGGCGTCCGTAGGGATACCTTTCACAATCGAGAAATCGGGTTGTTTGCCCTGTGCCGGAATGGTTTTTCCGTGTTGCTTGTCAGTAAGACTGATAGTAACAGGCGCACCGTTATTCCACAGCATGGCGCGTTCCATATAGTTATTGCCCATACGTAGTGTGTCACCTTTCAGAAAAGCGTAATACTGTTGTCCTCCCCAAAGCGGCAAGGTACATATTGCCGATAGAAATATCGTGATAATATTTTTTTTGCTCATAGTTTGTCTACGGTTTGATGTAAGCTCCCGGAACTTCCAACAATTTGTTGGGTTCGTTGAAGCGTTGGTTATCGGGCACATCGCGTTTGCCCAGCCCCGCTTGCATAAGTTGCTTCAGTTCGGGCAGGTGATGATGATAGATGTCGCGTGGCTCTACACTATGTTTGTGGCAGAGTCCGGCTGCCATACCTACTACTTCACCCATCATGCCGGTAGTACGCATCACACGTACCGTACCCAAGGCTACATGGGTGCAGCTCATATTGCGGCCTGCCATAAAGAGGTTGTCCACATTACGCGAATAGAGACAGCGATAGGGAACGGCATAAGGATGAATCCAACGATGCACCGTAGCCGACTTGAATTCATTGCCGGGAAAACGTACACTATTCACGCTGTCGGGGAAGTGAAGGTCGATGCTCCAAGTTGTGGTAAACGAAGCATCCTCGTGCGCCACATTCTTGTCTATATCGTCCTGTGACAGTACGTAGTCGCCCAAGAGACGGCGTGATTCACGTTTGCCTGAAACATACGCCACCCAGTCGAGGGAACGGTTGGCATACTTCTTATGGTCTTTATAGTGATTCTTCAGATAGCTCCAGTTGGAATATATCACCAAAAGTCCATAGTCGCGTACACGTTCAGCTTCGCTGACTTGATTGCGGTTCATACCTGTTTCCCATTTCCACTCGCCCATGGTTACAGGCTCACAGTTTTCAGCGTCAAAGCGCACGCCATATTCAAAATGAGGGAATGAGGTTTTCTTCTTCATATCCTTGCTATACCATTGAATAGAGGCCCCCATCACCAATGAGTCGGGTTGCTCGGGAGCAAGGCTCTCACCATATTCATCGCGGCCTTCACGTCCCATAGCCCAATCGGCACCGGCTAAATAGCCTATGGTAGCATCACCTGTGCAGTCGCTAAAAAGAGGAGCGGTAAGTTCGGTTTGTCCGCCCGTCTCGATATGCTGGATAGTGACTGACGCAATGCGGTCTCCTTGCATCTTCACGGCTACCGCACGCTGAGAGGCATAAAGAGTAATGTTCTTTTCGGCATCTATGAAGTCTTCTTTCTTCTGGTCTTCGTAGTAGTCACCCGGTTGTGCATTGCCGGAACGTTCATGACCGAACTCACGTATCATACGCCCCAATCCCTGATTAGGCCCCATTTCGATGATACCGCCGAGATGTACACGAATCTCCGACGAGTTATTGCCGCCCAATACAGGACGGTCGTTCACTAGTGCTACCTTACAACCTAATCGGGCAGCAGATGCGGCAGCACACATTCCGGCTATTCCCCCTCCTACTACCACAAAGTCGTATTGATGAGCGGGCACCGGCTGTTGTTGTCGCAGGCGGGTACGAAGTGCGGCTGTCTCTGCCGCATCCCAGGTAGCGGGCTGCGTATTCGCATCGGTCGTAAGGTAAATGGCATCGCAACGACCATCGAAACCGGTGAGGTCTTTCAGGGCAAGGGTGGTAGTCCCTGCTTTCAATACTGTCTTTCCGGCAAATTGCCATTGCCAGGAATTACCTGTATGTCCTAATGTAGCTTTCAGCAATTTGCCGCCTAAAGCCAGGCGGAACTTTCCGGGGCCCTCGGCATCGGTCCAAGGTGAAGTCCAGTTGTAAGTACGGGCATATACGTAGTAAGTGTCCGCCTGGGGAATGTTGATTTCTGCCGTAGCATCCGCCACATGAATGCCCATACCATGTGCCATGAGATAGGGCGAACCCATTTGATCCATGAACTGCTGGTCGAGCACCCAGCCGCCTCGCTGGCTGAAGCTTTCTGCTTCGATGAGCAGTTCTTCGGCTACAGCCACAAGGCTACAGGCTACGGCTATGCATGTCAATAAGAATTTTTTCATCACAGTACAGCGTTTTTATGATTATTGTCTACTATCTTCACAGAGGGAACAGATTATCTCGCCATTTTGTAAATTTCATTGCCTGCCATCAAAAAAGCACCAACTCCATAAACTTCCGTCATGTCACGAGTCACTTTCTTCGGGTCGGCACCGATTTGCTGCACATAACCCAGTTTCCCATTCGGTTCCACAGCCGAGACTAATGCATTCCAGCCTTTTATCATTACAGGAAGATAAATTTCCTTATCCAATAAACCTTCGTTTATTCCATAAGCAATGGAATAGACAATGAAAGTAGTGCAACTCGTTTCCGGTGATGGATAAGAGGCAGGATCCAAAAGACTGGCATGCCAGAAACCGTCCGGATGCTGTAATCCGGCAACACGTGTGGCCAGTTTTACAAACAATTCCGCATAAAATTTGCGGTTCTTGTCTTTCTTGGGCAGTTCCTTTAATATTTCAACCAGACCACCAAGCACCCAACCGTTGCCACGTCCCCAAAAGACTTTCTTGCCATTGGCTTCGCGCTTATCAAAATAACGCCAGTCACGGTAGAACAAGTTTTCTTCTTTATCGAACAGGTAATCATAAGTCGCTTTATACTCACGATTCATAAATTTGATATATTTTTTCTCCCCGGTCAGCATATACAGTTTGGCATATACAGGGGGAGCCATAAAGAGAGCGTCACACCAAGTCCAACGTTCCAAGGTCTTTAAGTCTCCCTCCACCAGCTTGAAACTGCCTTCGGACGGATGATTGACAATCCATTCCGTACGGGCGAGCGTAGGGATAATCATTGCTTCGTCTTTGTACTTGCGGTATAAATCCAAAAAGGACTGTGACACAGCGATGTCATCAGCATGGTAAAACCGTTTATCCGGCTGCCAGCAATTCCGTCGGCCTATACGGGTAAGCCACTTATAATATGTATCATCATTGTCTTCTTTTTCAGCCAATTCCGCCCAATCCACCATGCCGACATAAAGAGCACCTTGCGGCCAGTTCAAGTCGTCATGTTCAGGAGCGGGGTGTGGATTGGCAATCTGCCAATCCGCCACCTTTCGCATGATAGACTTTATTTCTGCTTTTTGAAAAGGAATCTCTGTTGCCATTATAAAAACGGAACATAACAGAGACGCTCCCAATAAAAGTGTTTTTTTCATTCTATATTTATTTGTTTATCATTCGGTCATTACAGTTCAACCATAGCCTTTAAAGGCAATTGACTGGAAGCAGGACCGACTAAGATCTCAAAGTCTCCTTTTTCCACTACAAAGCGGTGTTGATTCATATCGTAAAAAGAGAATGCATCCTCATCCAGCACAACAGAAACCCGCTTCTTCTCCCCTTTCTTCAAGAATACCTTTTCATATCCTTTCAGTTCTTTCAACGGACGGGGAACAGAAGACTGTACATCATGCACATACACTTGTGCCACCTCCGAAGCATCCATCTTACCTGTATTCTCTATATCAAAGCTAACGGTAACCTGATGCTCACCCGTTTTCTCCGCAGCCATATTACTATAAGCGAAAGTAGTATAGGACAAACCGTAGCCAAACGGATAGAAAGGTTCTTTTCCCGAACGGTCGTATCCACGATAACCGACAAAGACACCTTCGGAATAGTCTACACGCTTAATCTCCGCCTTTAAGTTCTCGTAATAACTGCCGTGCACCGGATTATCGTCCCATTTCCGCTCGATAGAAATCGGTAGCTTTCCACTTGGAGAAATCTTACCGGTCAGGATTTCAGCTATCGCCTGGCCGCCTTCCTGTCCCGGATACCAGGCCATAAGAATCGCTTTTGCGGCATCATACCAGTTGGTGAAATCCACACCGCCACCGGCGTTCAGTACAACCACAACATTGGGATGCATAGACGCAATCTTCTTGATAAACAATTCTTGATAGCGAAGCAAGGCAAACGGACGGTCAAAGCCTTCGCCTTCGGTATTACTATTGAAACCTGTGCAGAACACAACATTATCCACCTTTGCCAATCCTTGACGAAGTTTCGCCTCATTAAGGCTATAAGCATTAAAACGAATGATGGCCGAAGAAATATTATCAAAGAATTCAATCCGGAAACGGTACTCCTTACCACCCTCAACCGGCAGTTCAACTTCACGGCTAGAGTATGAATGATTTCCCCAATCTCCTGTAATATGCTTGTCATTCACAAACAGACGATAACCGTCATCACCACCGATATGAAGTTTCAACTGACCGTCAGTTTGTGGCATGTAGCAGGCTGTCCAACGGACAGAGAATCCATCTGTCGGAAAGCCGTCCAAAGGTGCTCCATATCCCCAGTCATAATCAACAGAGGATTCCGTGCGTATTACTTCAGGCTGGCCCGAAAGAGTCTTGTTTTTAAAGTATTCAGCTTTGAAGCCTTTCATCTGACGATTAGCATCAGTATAAAACTCATGGACAATATCTTCATAAATCACATCATCCGTCAATAGTAACAGATTCTTTTTCTTCAATTCTTTCAAGCCTTGAGCCACTGAGACGGTAGAAAAAGGAGTGACAAAACCACTGCCGCCACCGGTAGGAATCAAATTTGCATTAGGTCCCATCACGGCTGTCTTTCCTTTCAGCGGGAGCAAGTTTCCTTCATTCTTCAACAGGACTACACCCTCACGCGCCAGTTCTAAAGCTGTCTGGCGGGAGAAAGGATTATCCTCTGCGATGTTGCTGTCTTTCTGTTCCTTATCCAGCATACCATAAGCAATCAGAGTTTGCAGGATGTGTTGTACTTTCAGGTTGATGGTTTCTTCTGTCACTGTGCCGGCTTTAATAGCAGGCAACAGATTCTCCAAATTCATAAAACGTCCTTTCGGCATTTCGAGGTCAAGTCCGGCGTTAGCAGCGCCTACGGCGGAATATACAGAAGTCCAGTCCGACATCAGAATACCTTTGAAGCCCCAAAGATTGCGCAAGACATCAATATTCAGCCATTTATGTTCGGTGGCATGGACACCGTTCAACAGATTGTAGCTGTTCATTACGGCGCCGACATTGGCTTCCTGTACTGCTTTCCGGAAAGCCGGGAAATAGATTTCCTGCAAAGTACGTTCGTCTATGTCAGAGCTGGCATGGTGGCGACTCCATTCCTGGTTGTTGGCAGCAAAGTGTTTGATTGTAGCAATGACTCCTTCCGATTGTACTCCCAGGATATATTGTTTCGCCGTTTCACCTGTCAAGTAAGGGTCTTCACCGAAGTATTCAAAGTTACGGCCGCACAATGGAGCACGATAGATATTCACGCCCGGACCAAGCAGAATATTAACTCCTCTTGCCTTGGCGTCCTGTCCCAAGCCTTGCCCTAACTTATAAAGTAATTTCCGGTTCCAAGTAGAAGCGGAAAGTATTCCGGAAGGATATAAAGTGCTCTTGGGAGCATGATTACGAATTCCCTGCGGCCCGTCAGCCAACTTGATTTCAGGTATTCCCAAACGGGGAATGGCACGCAGAGAAAAACTGGTATATCCGGAGATATACTCTATTTTCTCTTGCAAAGTCATTTTTGATACAATGTCCTTCGCACGTTGTTCGGCTTGGGGAGTGATTGTCTGTGCACAGGTTAATATGCTCCATGCAAGCATACATAAACCTATGCCTCCTATTTTCTTTTTCATGGTGATTCTGTGTTAATATAGCATGTGTAAAAAACCAACTTAGATATCAGCTCTTCACACACTTTTGTTCTTTACATTTTTAGTCTATCAGTTCTATTTTAATGGTCTGTCCTTGTACCAGAATATGATATTCGCCGGCTTCAAGGAAGCGTTTACCATCCTCATTGACAAAACCGAAATCACGTTCCAGGTCGATGTCGAAACGGAAAGTCTTCGTTTCGCCGGCTTTGATAAGTTGTTTCTCAAAGTGTTTCAGTTCTTTCACCGGACGGGTGATAGAGCAATAAGGATCGGAGATAAACCAATGAACAGTCTCTGCTCCGTCGCGGGAACCGGTGTTGGTGACGGTCACTTCTGCTGACAGTTTATCGCCACGCTTCACCTTAGTAGCAGAAGGGGTAACAGTGCCATACTTAAATTCGGTATAACTTAATCCATGCCCGAACGGATATAACGGATCGCTTGTTATATCTTTATAAAATCCCTGATGTCCGCGTCCGCTCTTGCGGCGATTATAATAAATAGGAATTTGTCCTGTGGAGTAAGGGAACGTCATGGCTAGTTTACCGGAAGGGTTGATACGTCCGGATAAAATTCCTGCCATTGAACGCGCACCATTTATTCCCGGTTGCCATATCTCCAATATAGCATCACAAAGAGGTTCCATGCGATTTAACTCCAAGGGACGTCCATTAGAAAGCACCAATATAACAGGTTTACCAGCCTCCTTTAGTTCTTTCACCAATTCTTCCTGAATCTGTGGCAAAGCAATCGTAGAACGGGAAGCATTCTCACCACTCCAAGTAAGCATCTCGCCCAAACAAACAATGACTACATCAGACCAACGAGCAACGTTCAATGCGCCAGCAAAACCTGAACGGTCATTGCCCTGCGGTTTGCATCCCATTGCATAACGTAATTCGGCATCTCCTCCAAACTCGGCAGTCAACCCATCATAGAGCATTTCCACATCCGTATCTTTTCCATGTCCGCACCAGGAACCCAATAAGTCCCAACCATTTTTTGCCATTGGACCTACTACGGCAATCTTTTTTTTGTTTGTAAGTGGTAATATCTGATTGTCATTTTTCAACAACACCATTGATTCTGCTGCCAGTTGAGCGGCCACAGCCATACTTTGCGGACGGAAAAAACGATCCTTCTCATTAGTAACCGAGGTATAAGGACGTTCGAACAAACCCAGACGGAATTTTACACGCAATACTCGACGGACTGATTCGTCAACTTGTGCCATTGTTACCTTACCTTCCTCTACAAGCTCTTTCAGATGACGATCGTAGGCATGAGACATCATATCCATTTCAAGCCCCGCATTAAAAGCATACCGAGCAGCATCTTTCTTTGTTGCGGCCAATCCCTGATTCTTTAACTGTTCCACAGCCCCCCAGTCAGACACAATGAACCCGTCATGTTTCCAGCGTTTCTTTAATATCTCGGTCATGATATAAGGATTAGCTGACCCAGGTACTCCGCTGATGTCATTGAAAGAACTCATCAAAGTGGCCGCACCAGCTTTCACTCCCATCTCATAGGGCAGTAGATAAGTATCCCAAAGAGTTTGAGCTGAAATTTCGGTATAAACATAATCTCGCCCCGCCTCCGAAGCACCATAACCTACATAGTGTTTCAGACAAGCAGCCATACGGTTCTCTGCTGACATATCATCTCCCTGATACCCACGCACCGAAGCAGCGGCAAACACTCCATTTGTATAAGGATCTTCACCATATCCTTCGGCTACACGTCCCCATCGAGGATCACGTGCCACGTCGATCATGGGAGAAAAAGTCCAATCAACCCCAGACATGCGGGCTTCTTGTGCAGATACCGCACATGCTTGTTCTACCAATCCCGGATTCCATGAACAGGCCTGCCCCAACGAAATAGGATATATGGTGCGAAATCCATGAATAGCATCGTAGCCAAAAATGATGGGAATGCCCAAACGAGATTCTTCCATCGCTTTTTTCTGCATACTATTACGCAACTCTGGATTTATATCAAAGTAAATCAAAGAACCAATCTCTGACGGTACTTTTTTCACTTCTTCGCCAACATTATTCACATTGTTATTTCGTCCCAATGTATATTGGTTTAGCTGCAAAATCTTTTCCTCCAATGTCATACGCGATATTAAATCATCAATACGTTTTTCAATTGGAGCTTTGGCATCCTTATACAAAGGAATACTCTTTTTATCTTTTGACGAAAGAGAATGTGTGACTCCCAATAGGCACAATCCCAAAATCAAAACTTTTTTTCTCATCAATGTTTTCGTCAGTTAATTATTATTTCTATTTTTCAGATGTATATCAAACAATACGTAAGCAGATACTTATTCCAGCCATTCCATGCACTTATCATTTAACTAAGTACCAGACACTTACAATCAGTTCATTGGAGATATATGCCCAACGAACCGGAGAACTATGACCTGCCAATACATTCATTTCCAACAATTAATGTATCTCGTAGCAATTGACTATGACTTACCGAGCGGTAACTTCAAATAACTTCAACCATCCGGCAGATGTTACATTGTTCTTTACAGCAAGGTGAATTCCAATCTCATTCTGCTTTGCCGTGTCAACAATCCCAACAGCCCACATGTATTTACCTGCCTCCACGCCTTCAATCCGGGTTGTAAACGTATATGATTTAGCCGTACCTTTCACCCAATCACAAGCTTCCGGTTCTCCATCAACAAATACATACTTCGGTTTATCATTCTTGGTGTCCAATAAAGCAAAAGCCACTTTATATTTATTCTTCCACTGGGGAATATTCGTCGGACAATATCCCCAACCAAAATTATTCCAACGGTGCGCTATTTCAATCTGTTTACCATTAGAGATAGTTGTAGGCAAAGAAATTCTGTCCGGAAATAAACGGTAGCTTCCTTCTGTACAGAATTGTTTAACTAATTGGAAAGCTTCATTAAACCATGAATAAGTTTCTCCATTGCGAAAGTCTGAATTATAGCGTAAATCCATCATATTGACGCAGGCTGTTTTAGCCTCATCAAACTCACCCTGACGTACTTCTGCATAATTGGCATATCCATCTCCCTGAATCGAGTTTCCATGAGAATTTTTCACCCAGCCACCTTCCATTACTACAGGAACGAGATACTTCCACTTGGCTATAAAATTGCGTTCCCAAGTAGAATAATAAGTTTTCATACCAAACGCATCGTGACGTAATGAATATCCTTTAGCTACTGCTTTTCCTATTAATCTTTCAGTATCTTTATCATAATTATTGCCGTCCCATTCCTTACTTGTACCTATCCAACGATGATAATTTACAAACACAGGAACTTTATCAAATACTTGAGAATATAAATCTGTCACCCAATCGAAAACAGCCTCACGAGTCGGCAGCTCCGGTTTTCCCAACTCACGCACCTGATAGTACCATACACTATGATACTCTCCCCATTTTCCAAATCCTGAACCACTTACAAACTGTACTTTGTCGGGATCATTAAAATCCTTAGCCAAAGCCCTGATAAATTTCTCATAATATTTCTGGAAAATAGGATCATCCGGATAGGGAGACCATACTTTTACTGAACCTGTTTGTGTTTCATATCCTTTCGCGCCAGCCTCTTTTACAAAATTCGGAGTAAAATTATAGTGCTTATCACGGCTATCCACCACAAAAGTAAAGGCCAATTTCATATTTCTTTGCTTAGCTCCCTCTATCAACATCTTCAGTCGCTTAGCCGAAGGGGTATCACAATCGGAGTTCCATGCATATTTTCCTTCTTCAGGATTAAAATCAGCCCAGGCACCACGAAGGTATAAGGTATTTGCATAATCAGAGACCTTTACAGTGCCTTCCGATGACGGGAAATTATCATAATCCTGCCAGAATGTGGAAGATAAACCATCACCAATACCCGCATATAATACCCATCCGGAAAGAGGATTATGCAAAATGATATTTCGATTCTGCTTTACCGTGACAATGCTGTTTCCAGGAATAGAAGTATCTTCTACCAAACCATCATCACCATTACCACCTCCCTCTTCATCATTATCACTGCCGCAAGCGACTAATGATATAGCCATAGAAAAAATAAGCCCACAACTTATTTTTCTCAAACTGCACATATTTTGAAAATTAATCTTCATACCTATAGCTCTTATTTTTTTATGCTTACTTTCGACAATTTTAACCAGCCCGAATCCAATATATCCCCTTTGGCGGCAATATCCAGCCCTATGAGATCTTTATTACTCCGGTCAACCAGGCCCACAGCCCAAACATAAGTACCCGTTTCAACTTTGGACATATCCGGCTCAAATACATATTCAGCGGGACTTCCTTTTATCCACTTGGATAAATCTGTATTCGTATCCACAAATGTATATCGCACCTCATTCGTTTCAGAATCGAGCAAAGCGAAAGCTACTTTATATTTTTGATTCCATTGCGGAATATTAGTAGGACAGTACCCCCATCCCATATTGTTCCAGCAATGTTTAATAGTCGGAGTTCCTTTTTTAGAGACTTCTAACGGTAAAGAGATCTCACTGGGGTAGAGCCTATACCCGCCTTCCCGAAGGAATCGGCGTACTAAATCAAAAGCATCTTTAAACCAAGACTCTGTATCGCCAAAACGGAAATCCATCATATTGACATGTGCCTCTTTGCTGTCATCAAACTCACCGCGTCTTACGTCCTCGTGTGAATCCTTGCGATATCCTCTAGGATCCTGCCAATAACTATGTGATTTGACAATCCAGCCACCTTCCATAATAATGGGGCAGATATTACGATATTTTTTTGCGAACCTACGCTCCCAACTGCCATAATAGGTTGTCATGCCAAATGCATCATGACGCAATGAATATCCTTTCTTGATTGCTTCTTCCAACATTTCTTCACTGTCAACAGCAAAATGTTCATCATCTACCCAATCTTTTCCCGCACCAATCCATCTATGGTAGTTAATTACTACTGGAACTTTATCAAAAGCTTGAGAATATATATCTGTCACCCAATCGAAAACTGCTTTCTTTGGAGTATCATCACCTGTTGAATAAATCATTGTATGATATTCTCCCCATTTCCCAAGTCCGAATCCATCTATAAATTCAACTTTCGAAGGATCGTTGAAATCTTTAGCCAGGGCCTTCACAAATTTAGTATAGTACTTCTGAAAAACAGGATCGTCAGAATAAGGTGACCATTTACCTTTATTCATAAATCCTTTTGCACCGGCATCTTTTACAAATTGAGGAGTAAATTCTGTTCTCTTATCACGACTGTCAACTACAACACGAAATGCCAAACGCATATTCCGCTGATAAGCTCCTTCAATATATGCTTTTAAATTAGAATCAATTTTCCAACCATATACATCTTCCTGTGGATTAAACTCTGTCCAACTAGCGCGAATATAAAGCGTATGAGCATAATCTGTCACACTAACATTGTGTCCTAGTTCAGGAATATACATATGGTCATACTGTGCCCAAAAATCTGCAGCATCCACTCCCATACTTGCATAGAGCACCCATCCTGTAAGCGGGTTATGAAGAATACGCAAAGAATCAGGCTGAATCGTAACTATGTTATTCTTCGGTAGTTCCTTATCAAATGAAACGGCTGAATTCTCGTCTCCGAAAACAGGAGATAAAAGGAACATAAACAGACAAAGAGACACAATTACTCTATAATAACTAATCTTTCTTATAACCATACTACTAATTGTTTTTTAAAGAGTGCTATATCATTGTTCTCTTTATTCATATAAAAATCACGAAATTGATATAGCACTCTTAATTTTATCCTGCTTGATTATCTCTTATCAAAGAATACTGTCAGTTCTTTAATATCTAATTCTATGTAATTAACTCCTACAGGTACACTAAAGAAGGCATAGCGGTTGTGAGATTGCCCTCCGACTACAGTCTGTTTCTGATTGTAGTCACTCTCTGCAATATCAAGGCAACCGTCATAAGATCCTCTGATGGCATCTGCTGTTGAGCCAAAGGTATAGCAACCTGCACTTTGCGGTCCGACTTTAAAGTTCAATCCACCCGGATGTGCATTTCCATCTTTGTCTTTAATGGAATTCTTTCTGGGTAACTCCGCTCCTTTGTATATAAACAAATAAGGATTTGCCAAACTAGGTGTCATAGAATGAGCCATAGTGAATCCTGTATCACCAGTGCCATCTTTAGCCCATCCATCGTATGGTCCCCAAATAAAGACTCTTTCAATAGTGGTAGTCATCGTATTATTATTCCATGTCCACGAAACAACCATTGGTTTAGGATCTGTTTCGGGGGAGTAAATCGTAACCTTTTTAGTATTTATGTTAATCACAACACGATAGACACCCGCAGTCTTGATATTCCAATGATAAGCAAGTGCAGCTGCTTCCGGACTCATTGTCGAGATATTCATTGCTGTACCATCTGTAAAATCGCCCGATTCTTCGGGAGCAATAGCCATATCTTTCTGTCCATTAAACAAGATCGGGAAATAAATAGTACCTGGTTGCAGTTCTGCATGGAACGCATATTGATTTTCATCTTCTATCGTGCGAGTCATCTCTACATCTGCGCTAACACAAGTTCCGGCAATATAGATTTTATCAGCTTCTATAAAATTACTAGCCAAACCTATAGTAACGGTACGTGTTTCAAAATCTACCACTACACGATACTGCCCATCTTCAGGAATCACCCAATATCCAGCATTATCTATCCCCTTAATTTTAGCTTCCATTGCTCCATCAGTAATCTGTTGTTCTGCAGCAACTGGTGAGATGGCATTAATCTTATTTTCATCTTTCCAAACAATCGGGAAGTGAAGATTACCTGCCTTCAAGTCACAAATGGAAACATAACGCTTCGGCTGACTTTCCATTGGCAAGATTTCAATATCTTCACCATCAACAGCTGTGCCTGACATATAAAGATGGTCTGCTACAAAAGTCTTTTCAGAATACATCTTTACTTTTATAGTAACTGTAGAAACTTCCGGTTTTACAAACTTAGGCCCTTCTACAGAACCGATAATACGGGCTTGTAACTTTACTAAATCACCAGGCTGCTGCTTCCACTTTGACACCAATAAACTCTGCAATTCTTTATGAGTATAACTTTTAGAAAAATCATCATCAATATACTCCCTTATCATTGTGTTTGTTCCAAAACTGTTATTTTCCAGATCCATTTTATAAAGATAGGAAATATAATAGTCAGAGCCTATTGGGTCAGCTTCCGTCCAGTTTAACGTCAATGCAACCTCATCTGGGGTATCTTCCTTGAGTTCTATTTCATAATCAGAAGGAGTAAGAACTAAACTTGTACGATTGTCGAGCGAATTAGTAGCATCGTCATCATCATTGCATGCTACTATGAAACACGAAGCAAGTGTCAGGAAGAAGAACCGTAAAAGGTTCTTCTTAAATATATATCCGTTTTTCATATCTATATTCAATATATTAATATTATAACTATTTATTGGTTTCCGACGGTCCAGTCAGGAGTTTGTACCAAATTCCAATTCTTATCAATATCGTCCTGTGGAATAGGCCACCAATAGCTTATAAATTTACGTGTCTGATATACTGTACGAGTATAATATTTATTTCTATAGTCCGCATCGGATACTTTAATATAAGCATTCATGCCATAAAAATCGCCATCCAATACTTTCTCGGCTAATTTCCAGCGACGCAGATCATTAAAACGAAGTCCAGATTCACAATTCAATTCCACACGCCTTTCTTGACGAATTAACTCGCGCATTTCTACAGGATCTGATGGGGCTGTTATCTTGCCTTCTTCAGCTGAAACACTATATTCGGGAATACCCGCACGCTCACGAATCAAATTGACATATTTCAAAATCTCATTTTGATTAGCAGTATAAGTCCCCTTCTCAATGCTATATTCATTTAACGCCTCAGCATAACTTAAATAGATCTCTGCCAAACGACATAGTGCACCATGACGATTTTTATAATCTCCACTGCCTTCTTTGGGATTTGCAGATGGGTCTACTCTCTTACGTACCAGATAGCCGCTCCACGGAGCGTCATGAGAAGGACCACCGTCTTTACCATCCATATAGAAATCTGTATTTCTCTTACCACCAATATGCCATTGTTCGTTATGCAGTACTGAAATATAAAAACGAGGTTCGCGGTCACAATACATTTTATAGGTATTGGCATCTACAACTACATTTTCATCTTTATTACGATCCCCTTCTGAAGACCCATACTGCCACTTTGTAGAATAAGTCTCTTTTTGCGTACTAAAGCCTGTCTCTGAATAATTAGCATCAGGGTTAACTTTAGGAGAACCATCCGAATTATAGCCTATAATAGGTCTTTGACCGTTTCTCATGAAAAAAGCATCAACCAAAGATTGAGTTATTCCGATCGCTCCCACTCCATTAATACCCAAACCACGTGGAATACAGTTTTTATCATACCATCCACCGGAATCCATTGTGCGAACAAACAGTAATTCTCTGTTAGCTTCGTTCCATCTCTTCATCACTGCATTCTGATAAGAAAGAAAAGGATCAATATCACCGTTATCCAAATATTCATAATGCAAATGATAGCCAGCGGCTTCTGCCTCATCGATAACCAGTTTACAAGCATCTACTGCTCTTTTCCATCGTTCCGGATCATGTGCAGAATTAAAGATAGGAGTTCCATCAATGTTTTTTATATTCGCCAATGCAGGATTACCATTCACCAAGTCACTTGCAGCAAATAATAACATACGCGCACGCATTGCCAAACATCCAACAGAAGTCACACGGCCATATTTCTTATCTTCAGTTTGAGTGGCAGGCAATTGTTTTGAAGCTTCCAGCATTTCTTGATCTGCCCAATCAATTACATTATAAAACGGCTCTTGTTTCAACATCAGATCATCAGCCGAAGTACTTTCACTAGCCTCGCGAATAATAGGAACTGAACCATAAGCTATAGCCATCATAGAATTATAATAAGCTATAAAGAAACGGCATTCAGCTTTCATAAAGTCTACTTCTTCAGCCGGTACAGCCTCCAATGGGTGAGCATGTTTTATAAACAAATAAGCAGAACGAATATATTTGGGATAAGTATTCCAATAAGCAATTACCCCGGGATTGTCTGCTGTCCAGTTACCTTTTTGATATTGAATGGCTTTAAATCCTTGCGCTTCCCAACCAACTGAAGGAATCAGTTCATCAGCTATGGCATCCGGACCATCATAAGTATAATATTCGGGCAGGCCGCGATAAATATATGCCAGCCAACGTTCCATATTCTTTTTATTCTCAAATACTGATTCTAAATCCAACTGGTCATCCGGTTGCTTATCCAGATAATCAGAACAAGAAGAAAAAGTAAATGTCGTAATAATACTTAGTACTATAAATTTTAATATGCTATTTTTCATATGCGCTATTATTAGAATTTAATTTCAAAACCTGCAGATAACGATTTCATAATTGGGTACGCAGCCCCTGTAGTATTTTCGACTTCCGGATCCCACAAATCAAATTTTGAGAATGTTAAAAGATTTGTTCCTCTCACGAAAAGACGAATGCCTGATATAACTGTAGTATTTCTCCACAAATTCTTTGGTAAGGAATAACCAAGTTCAATGTTTTTTAAACGTAAAAAACTCATATTCCGCAGCCACCATGTAGATGGTTGGTTATTATTACTATTTATACCGTCATCCAATCGCGGATAAAATACGTTCTGACTTGGGTTGTCTACAGTCCAACGATCATTTGCATTAGTAAACATATTGCCTGTCACTCCTCTATTGGCACCCGGAATAATGCTTGATCCTAAAATATTCCAACTACGACCTATTCCTTGAAAGAGAGCTCCAAAATCTAGATCCTTATATTTCATATTCAGTCCAAAGCCATATACTATCTCCGGATCTTTTGTTCCTCCGATTGGCGATTTATCAAATACGTCCACTTTACCATCACCATTGACATCCCTGTATCTGATATCTCCCGGGCGGAGTTTGCTTACAAAACTTTGAGTCGGAATTCCTTCTTTCAGTTTACCTGTACTTACGTCTTCAAAATCGTCTTCTGTAAACAAACCTTCTGCTATATAGCCAGTTAATTGCCCTACCGGATGTCCTGTTTCAGCACGGTTAGTACCAACTACTGCACTAGGTTCATCCTTTTCTGTTATTTCATTATGAGCATAGGTAAATGTTCCCATTAAGCTGACAAATAAGTCTTTGCCAAACTGTTTATTAACATTTAAGGAAACTTCTACACCCTGATTAGTCACTTTTCCAAAATTCTTCCAAGGCTGCTTCATAAATCCAGCCGTCATCGGAACAGACTCACGTGGCATAAATATATCTTTACGGCGTTCGTCGAAATAATCTAATTGCAAATCAATCATACCATTCAGGAAACCTAGCTCAACCCCCAAATTCATCTTATTAACAATCTCCCACGTCAAATCTTGTACAGCAAACTCACCTTCCGCCATACCAGTTAAACCATAACTACTATCCAATCCCCATTTATACATGTTTAATGTATCATAGTCATCGGTAATTGTAGAAAGGTACGCAAAACGGCGTCCACCTAAATTAGCATTACCTACCTGACCATAAGACGCACGCAATTTCAATTTAGATA
>ULKR01031051.1_pt1 | contig 20471 bp, 16 predicted proteins | sample 1951181 | NCBI WGS metagenome assembly ULKR01 (sample SAMEA4835503, study PRJEB28245) | human gut metagenome | biome: gut microbiome; material: fecal sample | place: Denmark | collected 2008 | reverse complement strand
ACGAAAAAAGACCGCCGACAAACGACGGATTCTAAAAATTATAGAAATCCTATCGTCTATCGGCGGCCTCTCATATACGTCTGGTTTAACCGTCCGAAAAGAATTGTTTATCCTATGGCTTTACATTGTCTCTGTTTCAGACCGACCATAAGCCTACGCAACTCCGTATTAAATTGTTTTACTTTTAGATATCTTCGTCTAACAGTTCTTGTCCGGCAGGCGCATATACGTCTAATTGAACATGCCTTCTGCCCATTACTTTCGATACGCTTGTTGCTCCGCATCGTGTGCATTGATACTTGATAACTCCGTTCTCGTCACGATAACCCGTAGTTATGCGAAAACAGTTGTTACAAACCACTTTTACCGCTTTTGGTTTCAATTTAATGCTTCCCATAGCGTTCTATTGCTCCTTTCTCCCGTAATATAATGCCGTTTGTATTTGACAAACCTACGATACGGTCGGGAATTCCTATACCAAAGTAAGCCACAGCATTATACCTCGGAACACAAAATCTTCAGGACTGAATTTGCGTTCGTTATTATATAAAAACCGAAAAGGGGAAAAATCGGCTGTTATATCACGTCTTTGATTACCTTGACGGCTATACCGATTACGTCTATATTCTCGACATAAAAATCTTTCATATTATCGTTTTCGGGATGCAATCGAAAACGCTTATTCTTATCATCCCGATACACTCTTTTCAAAGTTGCCATACTTTCGTCCGAGCAATCGCTTTCCGTAAGCACTACCGCTATTTGTCCGTTTTCAAAAGTGTTTTGCTTGCGTATAAGAACTAAATCTCCGTCTTTTATATCGGCATTTATCATCGATTCGCCGCTTGCCACCAACAAAAAGTATTCGCCTTTGCCGAAATAATCCATATTGAGCGGCAAATACCCTTGAATATCTTCTACCGCAAGCTTCGGTTTTCCGCACGCAACAATTCCGAGAATCGGAGCATACCCCATTTCCCAGTTATTTACCGAAGAAGTTATTCGTCCGCGCCCTGCCGTATCTATAAGCCCTTCGTCTTTTAAGCGTTCCAAAAATTTATATGCGGTCGATACGGCACAACCGGCGTTTTTTGCTATCTCGTTTATCGTCGGGCTTACCCGATTGTTTTTTATGTATTCGTTGATATACTCATATATCCTTATCTTTGTATCTTCATTCTTTGCTCTCATAGGTATTTCTCCAAGGGGCGAAATTATTTTCGTGTTTGAATTATATCATAAAGGCAAATCGATTACAACAACTACCTGTCCCGATTAAGCGACACATTAAAAATTTTTATATACGAAAAAGCGGCTCACGAATGAACCGCTTTCCATATCAATAATTATCCGTTATTTCTTTTACGAATGAGTCGAACCTTTCATTTACGTTATTCGGCTCGATTATTTTTACCTTTCCTAAAGTTCCTACAATCCATAAGAAAAAAGTTTTGCTTACCTGAACCGAAAGCGTGGTTTCCAACGCGCCGCCATACTTCCGTTGTATCTCTATATCCGTGCCGAATTTATCGTATATATCGCTCAAAAGTTCTTTATCGAATTGTATAGTAACTTCTTCGAGTTCTCCACCGAACATTGAAAAGATTTGCTTTCTATACGTTTCCGAATCGAAATTGTTGAACTCTTCTTTTTCAAGTATCGGCTCGGCTTCCACCGTAACATCTTCCATTTTATCTATTCTGTAACGAGAAGTTCCGTCGTGCCTGTCGTCGTAACAAAGCAGATAGTAATTATCCTTGCTCCATATCAATGACAGCGGATTGAAAACGTAACGCTTTTTATCCCTATGATAGACTTTCTTTTTATTTTCGTCCAGATGATAATACAAGAACGACACCTTTTTCTTTTGTTTTATTGCCGTTTCTATGGCGTCGATATTGTAAATAATGCTCGAATTACCGTGCTTTTTAGAATCCAAGAAAATGATATTGTCCGTGTTATCGGCGTTTTTGTAAATTCCTATCGTGGAATACAACTTGTTTATAATCGTTTCTTTTCTTGTTTCAGTGAGTTTTGACGCTTTTATTACGTCGGTCAGCATTGTAATTTCCGCCGTATCGAAAAGTTGATGCACGGCATAATAATACCGCGATTTCTTTACATACGAACAGATTTCATACCCATATTTATTCAGCAAGTCTATATCCGACGGCAAAACTTTTCTCGAAACGGAAATGCCGCGCTTTTTCAATTCTTCTATGATTTCATTCGTCGAAAGAGCGTGTTCTTCGTCCGTCGATTTTAGCAGTATGTCGTATAAGACTAATAATTTAATCGAACTATCCGTGTTCTTTGCCATATTTTCTGCCTTTTTACTGAAGTTTTTTCTAGTCCGCCATTATAAGAACATTGTCATATAAAACGGAATATAAGTTGTGTTACCTTCTCTTTTAACGTCTTTACTGTAAATAACATAAGAGTTTTTAACTCTATCCGAATACTTTTCTTGAAATTTATCCAGCGATTTATGCGTACTATACGATGACGATTTAACCTCGATAGGCAACAATTTTTTGCCCGACGTAAGCAAAAAATCTACTTCGTATCTGTCAAATCTATGGAAAAACAACTCATATCCGGAACAAACCAGTGCTTGCGCAACGACGTTTTCCATTACCATTCCGATATTTACGCCGAGTTTATCTACTATAAGTTGCTTATAAATCGATTGTTCTATGGGCAACTTGGAATCTGCGAAAATCGACGTTACCAAAAGTCCCGTATCGCCCATATAAATTTTTTGAGTCGAATAATCTTTAGTTCTGTTCAGCCCAACGCTCGGATCGGTGCAATTATTAGCAATATTTACTATCATAGAATCTTTGATTGCTTCATACGAACTATACGTTTTAGACGCTCTGCTGTTCTTGCCTATTGCCACCGAACGGAACAATTTGCTTTGAGTAGACAATTCCGACGGAACGGCATCTAATATGAGCGACGTAGAAAAGTGATATTTCAAATCCAACTTCTTCAAATCATCTCTGTACAGTTTAAGAATATCTCGTTTTACTTCGTCAACGCGCGAAAAATCATTCGATTCTATGAGTTCTATAACCGCTTGCGGCATACCGCCGACTGCAACGTATAACATAAAATCTTTCAAAACTTTTCTATGTGCAACTTGCCCTAACGGTTTCAAATTCAAAAAACAGTCTCTGATAATATCCGCCGTAATGGTATCGCCTCTTGCCCACAAAAACTCCTCAAAATCGAGCGGATACATATTTATAGACTTCTCTTCGCTCGGAATCAAAATCTTTTCCACGTTCTGCTTTAACGTTATGAGCGAACCCGTTTCGATATAATTGTATCTTCCGTCGGCAATAAGTTGTTTTATAGACTGTCTTGCAAGCGGAAACAGTTGAACTTCGTCAAATATAATCAATGATTTTCTTTCTATCAGCCTTTTTCCGTATAACAACGATAGATTTCGGAAAAAAGTATCGAGATCGGAAATGTCGTTCTTAAAAAGTTGTTCTACTTTACCGAGATCTGACTGAAAATTTATAAGTATATATGTTTCATACTCGTTTTTTGCAAATTCTTCTACAATCGTCGATTTCCCGATTCGTCTTGCACCTTGAACAAGCAAAGCTCTTTTGCCCGCCCAATTTGCCTTCCAATCCAAAAAACTTTCGTATATCTTGCGTTTTAGTACCATATCTCGCCTCCGAAACTTTTTATATTAGGATTATAGCATACTTCAATCTAAAAATCAATAACTTTTGGCGGACTTTTCCCCATAAATACAAAATGTTTTCGTTGGCATATCCGCAAATATCAAATATTTCACTATTCTTCGACTAAATATTCGTTCGGTCCTTTATTGTTTTTTTAGACGAATAGTTTTAGTGTCCATTTCAATATGCTCGATTACAATGTCTTTCTCTTTTTTTGCGTATCAGAAAAAGTCTTGCCGTCAAGTTAAAAAAATATGGCTTAAAACACAAAAGCATATAACTTAAACGGCAATATTTTTTTACCGTAAGCCTCTTATTGTTTATGCCGCTTGACTGCCGCGGCTTTTTCTGATTTTTCGTGGTTGTCGAAAGACAAATCAAAGCAGAAAAATTGCTAAAAGAGCAAAAAATAATTTCAAACCGGTAAAAAAGTGTCCGGTTTGAAGGTTAAAATGTGCTCAAAAGCTAATACAAGGAGGCTTCCAATGAAGACAGCGGTCATCTACGCCCGTTATTCGAGCGACAGACAAACAGAACAATCCATCGAAGGACAAGTCCATGTATGTAACGATTATGCTGAAAGAAACGGTATTTTAATTGTTAATCAATACATAGACAGAGCAACTACGGGAACGAACGACAATCGCGATGCTTTTCAACAAATGCTGAAAGACAGCGATAAAAAACAGTTCGATTTCGTTCTCGTTTACAAATTAGACAGGTTCAGTCGTAACAAGTTTGAAATGGCTATGCACAGAAAACGCCTGAAAGACAACGGCATTAAAATTCTGTCCGCCATGGAGAATATTCCGGATACGCCCGAAGGCATACTGTTGGAAAGTTTGCTCGAAGGTATGAACCAATACTACAGCGAGGAATTATCTCAGAAGACAAGACGCGGACAGAGAGAAACTCGAATAAAAGGACTGCATTGTGCAGGGAAACTCAATTACGGCTACTACACCGAGAAGAAAAAGGTCTTTATCCACAGCGAAGAAGGTCCTGTCGTAAAAGAAATCTTCGAGAGATACGCCGCAGGTGAACGCGGTAACGAAATTGCCATAAGTTTTGCGGAACGCGGTATCCTCTATCGCGGCAAGCCTTTCAGTGCCGCAAATATCTACGTCATTCTTCATAGTGAAAAATATACGGGAAGATATGAAATACACGGCGAAGTTTACGATAATATTTATCCGAAAATCATAGACAAGGAATTATTCGAGCGTTGCAAAGCAAAAATAGACGCTAACCGATACGGAAATCATATTCCGGACTATTCCTATCTGCTCCGAAAAAAAGTTTATTGCGGAGAATGCGGCACAAGAATGACTTCATACAGCGGCACTTCAAAATCCGGTAAAGTGTCAAAGTATTATAAATGCTGGAACGCCATAGGCAAAAAGAACTGCAAAGCCAAATTTATGAAAAAGGATTTGCTTGAAAGCATTGTCCTAAAAGCCTTACAAGAAACATTGACGGGTAAAAACTTAACCGTAATCGTTGATGAGATATACAAACAGCATAATGCAAAACTGTTAGGCGATAATCCTGTCAAAACACTTGAAAAAGAGTTGTTGCGGATAAACAAATCAATAAACAATATTATGAACGCCATCGAACAAGGCATTATTACTGACACTACAAAAGACCGTTTGCAAGAACTCGAATCCACACGCAAAGACTTACAAGAAAAACTCATTTTTGAGCGTATGCAAGAAAAAACGATCTTGGATAAAAAGACTATTGAAACCTATCTTAAAAAAGCCGTCGAACAAGAGCCTGAAATGATAATTGAATTGCTTGTCGAAAAAGTGTATGTTTACAGCGATGACCGTATCGAAATTATGCTACACTATGTAGATACGCCAATCACCCCCAAGCCAATTGAATACGATAAAGACGAGAGCCCTGAAGGTGAAAGCCTTCGGGGTTCTCTTATTTATACGACTAAAATCTTCGTCGATAACGATATCTTTAAGGGTATGAATAAAAAAATCCTCGAACCTACGTTCAAGGAAACTCAAAAAATGCCCGTTTTAATTGAAATTAGATGATAAAACTATGCTTTTTACTACTAAAAAGTGTTCGTGCGAGGTTAAACAAACGCAACATAATTAATTGCTCTTTTTCCAAAACTCTAGGATTAAGCCCCTCATCTAATCTATAATTAATAGGTTTAGACAATATAGTTTGCGTCGAAATAAATGCTGATAAAAAGGTCTTTTCAAAAGTACTGTATGATAAAGGAAGTGTGGTTCCTCTACCTTCAAAATTTATGTATGATTGCAACTTGCTTTCTGGACTACGAGTCACCGCATTTTTTTGACTGTTTATAATATATAATTTAACATTACCTCTTTCGCCTCTAAAATGGTCTACCAAATTTTGTTCAGAAAAACTAAAGTCATCTTCAGCTAAATGGTGGTCAATTTGATACTGCTTCAATCTTTCAGAATACATTGTATCATGTAATTGACGTACAATCGCTTTATCAAATGCAATTTGTTTTAATTTACTTCCTGCGATTGTATTTGTTTCTATAAGTCTATCAACATCAGGATTAATAAACAAACGAACAACTATTTCTTTAATGCCTAACATGATTTGAGCAACCGCTTTATGTTGTCCATCAAAGATTTTAATTCTTCCGGAATCAAGTCTAGCAAGGCTTAAATGTAATTGTGGATTAGGCTTATGGAATTCTTTTATTAACAAACTTATTGTACTATTTATCCCTCTGGGGTTTATAATTTCATCATGGTATAAATAAGATAATGGAACACTAATAAATGCCGTTTTCTCTCCTGATAAAGCGTCCGTAAAAACTTCTGATGTTTGTATATCTGTTCTCCCTTCCGACTCGAAACAATACTTAATATATTTTCCTTCAATTTTATACTTAAAATCATGTTTTGAACCACCAAAAGAAGCCAACACATGTTTTAAGGAAGGTGTTTCTTTTGCCAATTCTGCTTGAGAAATAATATCTGCCAACTTCATCAATCTTTTAGCGACAACTAAATCAGCATCTTGCTTAGACTTATTACAATATTCATGTGTAAGAGCAAAATTAATCTCTTCGTCTTTTCCCCCATTAGCTAATGGTCTAATGTGATCTATATTTGTTGACTGTATATCTAAATCAATATCTTTTTCACAAATAAAACATTTGTGGTTCTGTATCTCCCAAAGTTTTTTTGTAAGAACTGCATATTGCTCCTTGTTCAAAGCATCTAAAAATTTTGAATTTCCCATATCTTTTCTCCTGTTATTTTATCTGTCAAATCTATTTTGCCACACTAAATATGACAATTTCCGTCATATATTCAAAATAATTCCCCACAATAGCCATGAATCTTAAATCATAAACACATTGTCATATACACAGGTAAATACGTGTATTTACCATCAAATTTTAAATTTTTTGAATAAATTATTATTCCACCATTCATATATTGACGATATCTACTACAAAATTCATCTATGCTTGTATGAGACGTATATCCCGAAGACTTAACTTCTATTGGATAAATCTTGTTCCCCCTTTCAATAAAGAAATCTATTGAATATTTCTTATTTGTGTTATCTTTATAAAACGAAGCATATTTTAGACTGTGATTGTTTGCCTTTAATTCTTGAGCAACAACGTTTTCATACAAAAAGCCTTCGTCTACAGACAACTTATCTAAGATAATTGCTTTATAAAGTGCATTATCTAAGAATGACTTATCGTAATACATTTTTGAAATCAAAAGACCTGTATCCCCTGAATATACTTTTACCCCTGACAAATCAAATCCGAGTGATAATGTTGCATCAATATTTTTAATTTCGTAAGCCACGTTAACAACTTTACTCGATTCAAGCTCATCTACGTTATTTAAGCACGTATACAACTTTGTATTTTGAGAGAAAGAAGAAGGACTAATTTCAAAAGAATGGTTAGCAAACATACTTTGTATCCTATCATATATGATAAGTGGTGTGATTGAAGATGATTTTCTCGAAATCTTCCCTAAATCTTCTCTATATAATTTGATAATATCTTTTTTTACATCATCTACTTTTTCAAAATCATTTGTTTCTATATATTTTTTTATCGCTTGCGGCATACCGCCAACAGCCATATAGGTTCTAAACAACTTCATTGCCTTTCCATGAACGGGTTCAAACAAAGGCTCTAATTTATTATAACAATCAAAGATATTATTCAACAATTCTCTTTCCCCTATCGCAATGAGAAATTCTGAAAACGACATTGGGTGCATCTCTAATGTCTTTTCTTCTGAAGGGATTAAAATTTTCTTTGAATTTTTTTTTAACGTTATTAAAGAACCTGTTTCGATAAAGTCATATCTCCCATCAATGATAAAATGTTTTATCATTTCTCTTGCCTTGACATATTTTTGAACTTCATCAAAAATAATAACGGACTCTCTTTCATACAATTTTATACCTTTTACTAATTGTATCATTGTAAAAAATTCGTTATAATCCCTTGATTTTTCAAACACGTCTTTAACGTCTTTATTGAAAGAGTTTTTAGTATCAGAAAAGTCAATCATAATATATGACTTGTATTCTTTTTTAGCAAATGTTTCAACTACAGTGGATTTACCGATACGTCTTGCGCCTTCAACAAGCATAGCCGTCTTACCATTGCTTTCTTTTTTCCACTTTAATAGGTCCTGATATATACTTCTTTCAAAAATCATAATATCACCTCGTAGCGATATAATAGCATATAAAAAAGAAAAAAACAAGCGATTTTGCCAGAATATGCCGATTTCCCTAAAATGTTTTTTACAAAATTGCGCAGGTTTCCCCAAAATGTTTGTCACAAAATCGTGCTTTTGTCATAACACATCCTTCGCTTTAACGCCTTCCTATTTCGCAATTTCTTCCTTGTTATATTTTTGCCATAGAATATCTTATCTGTTTTTAATTTCGTCAATTAAATTGAAAATCTTGGGAATTTTATTGATTTTTCCTTTTTGGCGCTTCATTTCGCAAAAAAATTAGGGCATACAATTTCACTCATATGCCCTAATTTAGTTGGTACTATATTTTTGACACAACCTCTATTCGTGCAAAAACACGAAATAAACACGAAAACCTATGAAATTAAATATAGCAATAAGGTCATATTAGAACAAGCAAAGCATTTATTAAATAAAGAAAAATGTAAGATTATATAAAAAAGAAAAAATCTAGTACTTTCACCATAATGCGCCGATTCCCCTAAATTGTTTCTCGCAAAATCGTGCGCTTGTTAAAACATACCGTTCGCTTAATAAATTTTCTTTGTTTATAATCTTGGTGCCATTTTGGCACTGCATTGCGTAAAAAATTAGGGCATACGATTCTACTCGTATACCCTAATTTCTATGCCATTATTCTAATGATTAAGTCTTTCCATTGATTTTTTCTTAACATTGCGCCACGCATTTCACGAAACTCTTTTGCTTTATCATAGTAAATATGACAACCTATGTCGTATATTATATAAAATTTCGCTAAAAATAGCAACGGTCAAATGTCCACGTTTAGATACATCTGACCGCTTTTGTAAATTTTATTCCGTTATTGTGCCGTTTTTGATATGGTAAGCTTTCTTGTTTTGCTTACAAAATTCAATTACTTGTTTTGCTTGTTCATTGAAAAACTCTTTATGCTTTTTATAGGCAGACACTTCTTTGTTGTAATGTAATCTACCAAAAATGATTTTGTCGGCAAAACTTACTGCTTTTAAGATTTCTTCTAAACTTTGGTCTATCATATTTGGCGTTGGATAAGGCTCAATACTTACCCACGTGTAAAAGCCTGCATCATGCAACGCTTTTAATGAAGCAATCCTTTCCTCATATTTAGCCGTGTTAGGCTCAAACTTTTGCCTAAACTCTTCATCTAAAGACACGATAGTTATTCCATATTCGTTATTATGAGAATATTTTGCAAGCTCTATTGGTAAAATACCTTTTGTTAAAACTGTGCATTTAATATCAGCGTTGTTTAACTTTTCGATAATCTTTAAGCTCAACTCTTTTACTTCATCATATCCATACATAAAAGGGTCAGTTGAAAATGAAAGTTGAACCGATTGTATTTTCTCTTTAAGCTTAGGTATTTCTTTATCAAGTATTTCAAGAGCGTTGCTAACAAGCTTAGGCTCACACCATTCTTCATAAGTTTTAGCTTTTCCGAAACGTTTAGCCATCATCATCGCGTAGCAAGGGAATTTACAACCGTGAGCACAACCTTGCACGTGGTTAATGGTATAGTCTCCATATTCTACACCTGTTTTATATAACATTGTCTTTCGTTCTATTGTTTTCATATATTATCCTTTTATATCGTAAAAATCGGCAGTGTAATTATTTTTTCTGACATTTTCATTTAACTTTACAAGTTTTCCTTCTTTAATCAATGGTTCAAACAAATTGGTTTTCAGGTGACTCTTTTTCAACATTGTTTTTTCTAGTATAGGAATTGCCAAATCGTTATATGAAAGATGTTTTTTCGTTGAAAGAGAATCAATTATTTTTATCGCTTGTTCCACATTGCAACTAATAATATATTGTTCTGTACTTTTTTCTAATTGCTCTTCAAATTCGGGAGTAAATAATGAAAGTTGGTTTGTGTTTTCTTTTTTCTTTCGGGGGTTTCTATAATATGATGCTCCTTTGAATGTATCCCACAATGCATCTTTCAGTTTTTCCAATCCTGTATCCTTAGGTGTTAAATACATTATTTGATATAATTCTACATTCGTTTCCGTATGAAACTCATAATTGAAACTATATTGCATACGCCCAACTTTAAGTTGTTTTAGCATATAATCCACCAATTCAGTTTTGTTATTTATTTTTACTTTAGGATTATCAATCACTTTATCGATACGACTATCTAATTCGTTGTTTCTGTTTCTAACCCAATCGCTCGTGAAGAGGTTGAACAAAAGTTCACAATAGAACTTTTCACAGAACGTTCTAAGGGTGGGGATATGCACTGTCCCAAAATCATATGGGTCTACATATAAAATAGTAGCTTGCGGATATAAGAATCTTTTAGTTTCTCTTGATAAGCACGATAAATATTCGTTAACGTCTTTTTGAGAAATATAAATATGTAAATTTGGCAATCTTGTTTTATATACTTTAGCGATTACTTCCTTAAGTACGGATATTCTTTCTTCACTATAATCATTAAAATATAAATTGAAGGTTTTGTCTTTGTGTATCGCTGCAGATGCAACAAACAACTTTAACACTTCTATTGAAGTACAAAAATCGCCATCCAAATATATACCTGCATTACACATACAATCTATAAAATTAATCCCTTCCGAAAATTTAGCGTTTGCCATTACATATAACCAATTTTCAACATATTTTGATACATACTTAATTTTATTTGTAGTCTGTGCTTTTTTATCGTCAAGTATTTTTGCGTGTTTTTTAATAATTTCTTCCATTTATATTTCCCTACTAAATTTATTATACTATCTCTTTGATAAGTGCAATTTGTTTCAAGACTGTTATTCTTCTATTTGCGAGTACGCAACGCCTTCGTCGATTTTGTACATAAGCATACTTGCAAACATCAAACGCCTAAACCCTCATCTTTATCCAAACCTATATTTTCGTGTGACTTAGGATTCCTTAATGCTGACATTGAGCCTGCAAGCATTTGCATATAACCCATTTGTGTATTTTGGCCCGTATCATTTGTTCTATCGCAAAACTCAACAATCGGCTCATTTGCAGAAAACAAGCAAGTCATAACTGAAACACCATCAGGAATTTTTTCGCCAGGTTTAACTTTCTTGAAAATCTTCTTAACACGGCTATTGATTTCAATAAAAGCATCACATGCAGCATTTGCATAATGCCCGTCTAAATAAAGTTTTTTTGACGATTTTATTATCATCGGATGAATAATCGCCCAAATATCTTCTTGTGGATTATCGCATTCATTATTAAGATAATTGACAATAGCTAAAAATTCCCCTAAGGCGACAATATTTAGCTTCGCACCAATAAAAAGTATATCTTTTAAGCGGAACAAATCTTTACTAAAATATGATTCAGATTTTGCTATACTTTCAGACAATTTTATAATTCCATTTTTAATTTCATTAATACCTTGCAAATGAAACACTCGTTGCCCCAAATCGGGTTTAATAGACATTGAGTTTGCCCACTCGTGTAAGCCTTTTACTAGTTGTATATCCATTTTTTACTCCATAGGTTTAATCATTGATTCGATAAAAAAATACTCATTAATTTATTGTTCTTGTAAAAGTTCGGGCAAATCAATTCTACTAACTGAATACTCAATATTCCATCCTTTATATGTAATACCTTCTATTTCAGTTTCAACTTGATAAAAGCCGTGCGGATAATCATATTCGAATTTACAATTAAGAAAATAAGAGTTGCCGATTAAATCTTTACACTTTAACTTGATAGACTTCAAAATATTTGCCGAATTAACAAGCCAATTCTCTGTAGTTTTTACCCAAGTTGATTTTCCGCTTTCAACTAATTTATCCCCGTAAAAAATACGTTCTTCACCATCGACAACGATAGATTCAATAATAATACACTCTCTTGAAAGATTTTTAACTGAAAAGTCGTTTATTTTATAACAATAAAACTTATTATTAGAAAGTTTTTCCAAATCTTGTTTTTTATCAAAATCTAAACCTTGACCAAAATGGGTATTAACTGCACCAACAGCATTTTCGGGAAGGTCTAAACGGAGAAACGGGATAAACTGTTTGCGCTCCTCTTCTTTACGTTCATTTTCAATGCGTTCTAAATCGGCTTTTCTATCCTTATTATTGCTTTTAATAGTCCACGCAACACCAACAAGAGTGAGTAAGCCACCATAAACAGCAGAGATGATAGGGATTAAAATTTCTTGCAAACTACTATTCGGAATAATATAAATTAAATATACGGTTAAGCCTATACCTAAAAGAAAATCCGTAAGTAAAAGCCATTTGTTTGTTTTGATTTCGGATAAAAACGCAACTGTTAAACTGTATAAAACAATCAACATTGCTACCCCACCGAAAACAAACTGTAATACAAGCCACTGATTAAAGCAAGCCATATAGAACAAATCAAGCAACCAATAAAACATAATATACTTGCCTAAACGAACGTTGGCGGCTTTTACTTGCTCCGTAGAGTATGTATTTTTACTTTCTGCCCACGCTTTTACAGTTACGCATCCAATAGGAATACTTAATGCAATCAGCGCAAACGCAAACCAATACCAATTATAGCCTGTATCATAGTAGTTGATTACGAATATTCCACTTATGATAAAAAGCAATTGTAATATTCCACCCGAAGAAGAAATTTGAACAAACTTAGACTGCTCTTTCATTTTCTTATTCGGTATAAAGGAATATACTAAGAAAATCACAAGGCAAGGATACCATAACCATTGTCCAAGCGTTTTGTTAATGGTGTTATGTAAAAAAGGCAACACGATAAAGCCGCAAAAAGCACCTGCGACTAAAACGTGCCAAACTATATTAAAAATTTTCTTTAGTGTTTTCTTCAATGTTTCTCCTTATAAATCTTTAATAATGTTCAAGAATTTATCAAAAGACGTAGCATCGGGATTGCTTGCAATATCATTTTCGCTAACCATATAATAACGGAATTTACCACCTGCTTGCGCTTGCCACATCTTGCCGAGTTCTGCTTTTTCACGACTATCGTCGTTAGACGTTAAGTGTCCGCCTTTCGTTTCAATCATTACGATATATCCGCTATTCGTCATTACGATAAAATCAGGATAATGGTTGATGAAACCGTTTATACAAAATTCGTGACGTTCAATATTTCTATGCCACCATTTGATATTAGGCATAGAAGAAACTTTTTCAATAACCCTACGTTCAAAAGCGTTCATTGTTTGCTCTTCAGTGTATAAAGATTTAGAAAGCAACGAGAACGTTTCGCCCGGATTGATTTCACTCTTTAACTTAAACGACGGAATACAAACGATTTTACCCGTTTCAAGCAAATGCTTAAATCTTTCACGGCGATATTCGTCGAGAAGCGCATTGATTTTCTCTTTAATTCTTATTGCAAAACCGTGAACGTTCTTTTCAAGAGCCACAAGTTCGTCGTTATCCATATTTTCTACAACACGGTCAATATATGCAGTCAATTCACTACCCGCAACGAAATCAATCTTTTCAAGAATCTGCTTCATTTGATACTTGCAGTTTCTTATACGACTTTCAGGCGCTTGATTTTTGAACATTTCTTTGAAATATTCACTTTCAGCTTCCGCCATAAAACGATATTTCGGTTTTTCGTTTTTGTTGACGTCGACTTCAGCAACGCCTTCCGTTGCAGAACGGAAATCAATCTCAACGCTTTTATCTTTTAACGTAAAGCCGTCGGATAAAAACTCCTTACTGACAAGTTCTTTATAGTCCCCGTCTAAAAATGCAAATAAACTGTTTTCAGACTTATAATAAAACTGTGGAATTTCCAAAGCCAACGCTTCTTCCTTAAATTCGTCGTAAATCCTATATGTAGTCACTTTACTTCTTACCTCCAACGGTAAATCACTTAACGGCTCCGTCTGAAGCGCTTTTAATTCTTCATCATAAGTATCACTCTTAACTTCTGCACTTGCCAACATATCGTCAATAGCAGTAGAAGGCGTTTCCGTTTTTTGCCTTTCTTCGATAATTGCTTTAAGTGCCGAACTATCAAACTGCAAAAATTCTTCTTCATCCACCGTAGGCGGTGTAAGCGTAATTTCTTGTTGTACAGGCTTCGGTGCAGGTTCAACAACAGGTTTTTCTTCTGCCACACGGTAATCTTTACTACTAAAGCCAGCATCGTTAAGTCCTTGAATTACTTTCGTAATCGTAGCGTGGAAATCGTTAGAACTTGTTAGCACGTAAGAAAGATTTAAGAACTTACTCGTATTTTGTTTTGTGTAAGGCAAACGCAAAACACGACCTAAAATTTGTTCTACGTCAACGGTAGAAGTTTTGTTTGCAAGCGTTGCTAAAATATACGCAAACGGACAGTCCCAACCTTCTTTAAGCGCGTTAACCGTAATGATATACTTTATCTTGCAATCGGGCGACATTAAATCTTTATCTTTAATTTCGTTTATTTCAGCCGTCTTAATTGCAATTTCTTCCGCAGGAATACCATTTTCTACAAGTTTTTCTTTTAACTTGTCAAACGTTTCCTTGTTTTCGCCGTTTCTTGGTTGCGCTTGGAATAAAACAATAGGTCTAATATATCGTCCGCCTGCATTTGTTTTAGCAAGCTCGTCTAAACGGTTGCGCAAGTCAATCGCATCGGCAATAACTTCTTCTTGCGACGGACGATTATAAACAATAACGGGAAGTTTAACCATATTTTCCGTTTTAAGTTGTGCCGCATCCACGTAAGAAATAATATTGCTGTTCTTTCTCGGCGTAGCCGTTAAATCAAGAATAAAGCAGGGATTTAAGTTTTTAAGCATTTCCACACTTAATTCACCCGTAGTGTGATGGCTTTCGTCAACGACCACAACGGGAGAAAGTTGATTTAATACTTGAATAAGCGCAGTATCGTCAACACCTTCAATAAGGGTTTCAGGTGTAGAAATAAATTTTGTAAACTGTTGTAAGTTACCGTTTTCTTGATAAACCTTTCTACCTTCTTTGTTTTTTATACGGAAGCTATCAAAACTCATTACAACGATAGACAATTGCTCGTTTACGGTGGTAGGGTTAAACTGTTGTCCGTCTAAAACTTGTTGTTTGCTATAAACTTGAACTCTGCCGTTAAAATCCGATTCAATTTTTTGTCTATACGGATGCGCAGGGTTAGATAAATTCTTTAACGTCTGCGTTAAAATTGCTTCAGAAGGGACAAGCCAAACGACGACTTTTGCCTTTTTGCTTGGTAAGTTGCTGAAAATAGTTCTTAACGAATTGCACGCCAAAAAGGTTTTACCGCCACCCGTAGGAACTTTGAAACAAACGTGCGGAGTATTTTCAATCGTGTTTTTGTATGTAGGGATAGAATCAAAACCTACTCTAACTCCTTTTTCTAACCAATAATCGTTGTAGGCTTTAACAACGCTATTCGTAGAGTTCAATAACTCACAATAACGGTTCAAATCACTAATAACCTGTTTTTGAAAGTTTTTTAATTCCATAATTTTACCTCTTAAAGCCTTGTAATATCACGTGGTATTTTCTTAAATACGATATTAAACTTTTCCATTACTTCTTGTGCGAGAACACATTTATCCGCGTAAATAATGTATTCCGTTGCTTTTGTGTTTATCGTTGATAAAAATTCGTGGTTAAGCGTAGTGATTTCATCTTTTTTGTAGAAGAAGTAATACGCGGTGTCATTATTCTTGCCTAATAAATAAGGATTGTCCGCCCTATCCGTATCAAGTGGCTTTTTAGTTTCCATATAATAAACGTATTTGCGGATTTCTTCTTCGCCAACTTCTTCGTTTAGGTTTTTATCTTCTTTAAATAGCGGTGCGCCGAGTTCGTAATAAGAAAAATCTCCGCCAAGCCCTTCAACCGCTTTATTTCCTTCACCGTAACCGTCAATTACTCGTTTCACTCTCTCGGCTGTAATGGTATCGGCATAGTCCATCATTTCCACAAGGATAAATTTGCGATTGCCGCCGTCCTGCTTGTTTAAATCCAAAACAGCGTGTGCAGTCGTTCCAGAACCTGCGAAGGAATCGAGAATAATGGAATCTTTATTTGTAGCTATTTGAAGGATCCTTTCGATAAGTTTAGGAGGTTTGGGATATTCAAATAAACCTTTCTTGTCTAAAACACTATCAATAACCTTCTTTGCTAAAGATGTGTCTCCCGCAAACTCTCGACTAAAAAGAGTAACAGGGACTAGTCCGTCTTGAACATCTGCTAAATAGCGTTTGGCCATCGGCATACTATCACTTTCACCCCAAACAATAGCTTTATTAGCAATGAGCTCATCGATAGTTTCTTTGCTATATGCCCAATATCTATCATCAGGCTTTTTTATAACAACACCATTTGGCTTTGTGATTGTATAGTCTGCACTATAAGGATTGTGTGCCGTGATAGGATCAGTTTTCCAAGGCCCTTTAGGATCATTATCTGGATTTTTATATGCCGAAGTATCCTCTCGAGGTAATAAATTTCGTTTAAAACCTATGGTATCATTTGCATTTGTTCTTTTAATTTTTGCATAAACAAGAATATACTCATGCGAGCTAGAAAAATTTATGGCCGAATTTTTTCTCGTATGAACTTTTTCCCATATTATTTGTGTAACAAAATTACTTTTTCCGAAAATCTCGTCGCATATCAACTTCAAATTTGCTTGCTCGTTATCGTCGATACTGATGAAAATAGCACCTCTGTCGGACAACAATTTATGCAGCAACTTCAATCTCGGATACATCATACAAAGCCATTTGTCGTGGCGGGACAAATCTTCGCCTTCCTGTCCCACAACTTCACCGAGCCATTTTTTGATATAGGGATCGTTTATGTTGTCGTTGTAAACCCATTTTTCGTTGCCCGTATTATACGGCGGATCTATATAAATGCAATCAACCCTTCCTTCATATTGCGGAAGCAAAGATTTTAGCGCAAGCAAATTATCCCCGTGAATAATCATATTCTCAGAGTTTTCCGCATTAAACGTATATTTTTTATCAAGAATCCTAAACGGCACTTCTTGATGATGATTTACAACCTTATCTTTTCCAATCCATTCTAACGTAGGCATTATTCTTCTCCCGTCTTCTTTTCTTTCTTGGTTTCTTCTAAACGTCTTTCAATTTCTGTACCATATTCTCTAACGGCTTCCATTGGGGTTTGTGGATTTGCCATATTGGTAAATAATTTTGCAATCTCTAACTGCCCTTGTTTATAGGTGTTTTCCGCATTAATTTGTGCTAATAAGCCATTTGGAACATATGGGTTTTGAATAAGTTCCCAATTTATGTTTTTATACTTTAATGCCTTTGCCATTGCTTCAAGCATTTTAGTTTTGTTATCCTCGATTTCCTTTTGCTTTACTTGAACATCTTCGGGTTTAATATTTAATGATTTTAAATAAGCATTATATTTTTCGATAACGTCTTTATCATCATAGAAGACGATAGGAACTGAGTTGAAAACGTTTACCGAGTATTGGTCCACGTAACCAAAAGAACGATAAGACATCAAGTGAGAAAAAACACGCATTTTATCCTTTCTCTTTTCGCTTCTATCTTGTAAGTATTGCGCTATAATAACAGCCAAAATTGGGATAATAACTAGCGCCGCCAAATTTATCCATTCCATTTTAATTTTCTCCTAAGTTTAATTTTACCACACTAAATATGACAATCTACGTCATATTTATAAAAGTTCTTAGATTTTTTCTACTCTAACGTAATATGTGGCACGGCTTGCGCCTTTCTTTTCGATAAAGCCTTCTTTAGCAAGCTTTTTGAGTGAACTTTCTACCGAACTATTGCTAAGCGACGGACACATAGCCACGATATCCATTTTGGTAAACTTGCCGATTTTATCTGCCACAGCTTTTTTAACCATATCAAGCGCTGACTTGCTTTCGCTTACAATTTCCATTCTATCCTCAAAATCCCTATAAGCCGAAATAATCGTGCTAAGCAAATATTTAATAAACGGAACGGGGTCTTCTTTTTCTTCGTCCCAACCTGCTTGCGCTTTTTCTAACGCATCGTAATAAGCGTTTTTATTCTTGGCGATTTTAGATTCCAAAGAAATATACTTACCTACCATATAGCTGTTTCTATATAATAAAAGCGTGGTAAGAAGTCTACTCATTCTACCGTTGCCGTCTGAAAACGGGTGTATACACAAGAAATCGTGAATAAAAATCGGTATCAAGATAAGCGGGTCTACTTCGCATTTAGAAATCGCTATATTAAACTCGTTGCAAATCTTCTCTATCGCATCGGGCGTTTCGTAAGGCGCAGGCGGCGTAAACAAAATACTTTCCTTGCCGTTTTCGGTTAAAGTAATATAATTTTGAACGTTCTTAAACTTACCGCCGATACTCTTGCTTGAATGACTATATAAAATCTTATGAAGTTGCAAGATATAGTTTGAAGTCATAGGGATATACTCAAAACTTTCGTGAATAACGTTAAGCACGTCCCTATACCCTGCAATCTCTTCTTCGTCACGGTTTTTAGGCGTAGTCTTATCCGTCAAAAGTTGTTTTAATCTCGTATTCGTCGTTCTTATGCCTTCAATATCGTTGGACGATTCCGTACTTTGGATTTTTGCAATTTCCACAAGCTTATTCAATTTTTCAGGCTGTTGCTTTAAGTAAAGTTCTTGCTTACCCTTCGCTTCGTGGATGGCAGTAAGATAATTTACGATTTCGGAATCCCATTTTAGGTCTTTTAGTAAAGAGTAGTTAAAATCTCTCATAAAATACACCTCTTACGTTTACTTTCTCATAAATTATAAAACTTTTTACGAGAAAAGTCAATAGATTTTCTCTTAAAATAAAAAGGTTTCTCGCAAATATTGTTAGTTTTTACGAGAAAGTTTCTTTTTTCTAATAGGATTTGCTCCAAATAATGCTTATAAAGACCGCCAAAGTGTATTTCAAGACCGCCAACCACTTTGGCGGACTTGATTCCCTTATAAATAAAGGCTTTTAGCGTCAAGTACGCCAAGATCGCCAAGGTTTTTGATACTCTATAAGAGTACCCACCTTTGGCGTTCTTCTTTTTTATTCAACTATATCTTCTGCGGGTCTAGGCGCATTTTTTTGCACCACAAAACAAGCTTTTCCCAAGCCTCCCGCATGATAAGCATTCTCTTTCCTTTTGCCAAGTAAGAAGTTTCCCACGCAAACGAATACGCTTTTTTCATCGTTTCCGTCGATTGAAAGTGAAATTTGGAATTGGTCCTATACATCTTAAACATTTTGAAAAACTGCGATTTGCCGTAAGGTTTTTGCCCCGCCGCCAAAGTTCTTTTATAATATCTGCGCCACATAACAAAAATCGTGAGTTTTCTCTTCTTTTTATCCTTTTCCAACTCATAAAAATTCGGCGCTGCGTATTCCTCTTTGCGCACGCGTTTCGGATAAAGTTTTTTCAGCAAGTCGTAATCGGACGTTTTATCGAACAAAGACAATTCGAGACCGCATTCTTTCGCTCTTTTTATCGTTTTCAACACCGTTGTACGAGAACATTCACAAATCCTTGCGACTTGCGTTGTGGTGTTTCCTTTATAATGATACTCTAAAATAGCTCTGTAATTGGTCATTTTACCCGTTTTTACCTTTTTTACTATGACTTTCTTTATTATTCATTATACCAAAATTTTTTACCCTTGTAAAGTGTTCAACTTTAGCGGAATTGACCTTTTTTAAACTATTTTTCACCCTTAAAATAGCAAAATAGAGCCTGCATCTAAAAGATACAGGCTCACAAACACAATATATAGTGTTTTAATTAAGTTTTAGCCCAAGATTTAGGACCTCGGATTACGGATGTTAGCCTGCGCAAAAGCTTTCAAAAGCGACCGATAGGTAACATTACTGTCTGCAATCGAAAATCGCCCGTCTTCGGGATATATGTTATCGCCCGACTGTACGCAATATTTTTTCTGCGTTTTTCCTGCGCCGTTTTTCCGTATTTTTTCTGAATTATTCGCCAATCCCGATTGACGGTAATATAACCGTGTTTTATAAAAACATCGCCATATAATGCGGA
>ULKR01004248.1_pt1 | contig 20541 bp, 17 predicted proteins | sample 1951181 | NCBI WGS metagenome assembly ULKR01 (sample SAMEA4835503, study PRJEB28245) | human gut metagenome | biome: gut microbiome; material: fecal sample | place: Denmark | collected 2008 | reverse complement strand
CATGGAGCCTTGAGCTGCTGCAAAGAGGAGAGGGCGAATCGTGTCCGGTATTTGTAAATGCAATAGACGGAACAGTGATTGAGCCGGAGCAGATATTCTGAATCAGAGAGAAGTGTGCATGGAGACTAAGGGAAATTATATAATAAAAAATGCAATACATGATACAAAAAGTTTACACATGGAGTTACATTTTTAGCTAATGGATCGGATTCATATTTTGATGGAAAAGATGTGAAAAATATATGATTAACAGAAAGAAAAAATATATAAGTCGTTTGACATTTGCCGCTGCAATTACCTCTATTTTATTTTCAGGATGTGGGGCGGCACAAAAGGAGCTTGCACAGACGGACAGAGCTTCCTACGAGAAAATATCATACCAGACAGTTACGGTACAGAGCGGTTCACTCACACCGCAGACTATCATCAGTCTGAGAGCGCAGGGCTATACCAGGTTTTCCTATGGTGCGACAAACACGGAGCTTACGCTTGAAAAGGTAAATGTGGTGGTGGGTGATCATGTGAAAAAGGGCGATATACTGGTGGCTTTTAAATCCGGGGAGATACAGAAAAAGATTGAGGACTACAGCGGGCAGATCAGTCAGAATAAGCTTCTGGCAGAGCACTACAGGGCTATTATGAAAATCGATGATACTCAGGATTATTCAAGCGATATTGCCCAGCTTGATAAGGATACAGAGGTTGCGCAGCTTTATCTTGATGAGGCAGAGGAAAAAATGTCGAGATATCAGATCACGGCATCCGAGGATGGCACGATCACAGCAATGGACAATTCGCTTTTGGCGGGAGTTTTTGAACCGGGCAGCAATCTTATAACAGAAATCAGCGGAAACGGCAATTACGAAGCTGACAGACCGGAAGGTTATGACTTTAATGTAGGTGATGTATACACGGCAACAGCATTTGATATAGAGTTTGAACTTAAGGTAAAAGAGGTGGACGATAAAAAGCTTGTTTTTGAACCGGTATCGGACATGTCGGCAGTATCGGATGCACAGATTTTTTCCATGGAAGTGACGCGCCCCACTATAGAAAATGCTGTGTATGTGCAAAAGGACGCAGTACATGAGAAGGATGGCAGGTATTTTGTATACACACTGGGTGAGAATGGATACAGACAGGCAGTATGGATAAGTGTTGGAGATCAGGTGGGAGATTACCGGATCATCACAGAAGGACTTAAAAGCGGGGATGAGGTGGTTTTGCAGTGAAGAACAGAAACCTTTTATCAATAAAAAAACTGGCAGTACTGGGGATATGTGTATCGTTTGTGGCAGGCGGTTGTGGAAAAATGACAGAAAGCAGCCTACCAGAGCTTGAAGAACCTGTAGCGTTAAATGAAGCCTACAGACCTGTGGAATACGGTACGATCGGCTCCATACAGGTGCTGATGGCTACTGCAGTTTTGAGGGATTACTGCAATTACTACAGTGCCAACGTAAACATTTCACAGATATATGTGGAGCCGGGAGATACAGTAAATGCGGGGGATGTGCTTGCAGTCTGTGATGTGGATGAGGCAAAAAAACAGTTGCAGGAATGTAAGGATGCGCTGGCGCATGAGAATGAGACATATGAGATATCCGCTCAGATCTCGGATACGCAGATTAAATTATGGGAGAGTCAGGCTGCACCAAATATTGATGAACGTGTAGCGGATACGGGCGAATTTTCAACAGAACAGACTGAGAAAAAAGAGAGCACAGAAGATGATTACAATACGCAGATTGCCACAGAACAGGAAAATCAGCGGTACGATAAGCAGCTTCACGAATACCGAGTGCAAAAGATCAATGAGCAGATGGCTTTATATCAGCAGATTGTTGATGATGGAAAGCTTAAGGCAGCCCACAGCGGTCTTGTCACTTACACTAAGAAGCTGACAGATGGAATGTCTGCTGCGGCATACGAGAATATAGTCATTGTCTCCGATACGGATGACCTTGTGCTGGATATAAAAGATACAGCCATAAATGAGTACAAATACAGCGATTATGACAAGAAATATGTGATAGTCGATGGCGAAAAATATGATGTCACCGAGTCTCAATATACATCAGAGGTTTTGGTACTTTCGAAGATAAACAACCGCTATCCGGATGTGTGCGTGGAAAGCAGGGAAAAGCCGTTTCTTACGGCAGGACAGATGTATCCGGTATATTTTGAAAAGACAAAAGCAAATCAGGCACTTGTCGTGGGAAAAGATTCCATCTATAAGGATGGCGATACCAGATATGTCTATGTGAAAAATGATGAGGGTGGCCGCGAGAAACGTATCATAACAACAGGTGAGTCTGACGAAAACTATACACAGGTCACAGAGGGCTTAAAAGAGGGGGAGCTGGTCTACTATAATTCTACAGATCAGGTTCCGACAAAGTATAGCAAATATACGGTAACAAGGTCTGACTTTGATATAGCAAACTACGGTGTGCGCTACAGCAGATCTGACGCAGGGACGATAACCGAAACCTGTGATTATGAAGGGCAGATCGTATCGGTCAATGTGAAGCAGGACGATACGGTAGAAAAGGGCATGCTGCTTTACGTGGTGGATACCGGAGAGGGCAAAGCTGCCATAACAGAGGCGAAAAATGCGATCGACTCGGAGAATGAATCCTATGCGCGGAAGATTGCTGATTACGATAAACAGATAAAAGATTTATCTGAAGGTGGTAGCAGCGCAGAAGAAAATAACCGGCAGGATGAAAAGCCGGATACAGCATATGATGAGCAGCAGTTGAAACTGAATTTACAATTATTGAATCTGCAGAAAAAACTTGCCTGTGCAGACCACATCTATCAGCTTTCCAGGCTACAGTCAGCATATGACAGCATAAACGCAGGAAATGACGGCAAAGGAAATATTTCAGTATATGCAAAAAATGACGGAAAAGTTTCAAAGGTGAGTGTCAAGGCAGGAGATAATGTGGAGGAAGGCTCAGATATCCTGCAGATAACCGGAAATTCCACGGACGTACTGCTGGTTCAGGTAAAGGATAGCAATAGCTATAAAGTATATAAGGACAATATAGCAGATGTGGGAGAGCGCGTATCACTTGAGCTGGACGGTACAACGATCTACGGAAGCTGTATCGGTTTTGCCGGTTACGGCAGGGAAGCTCAAAAGGGATATATAAATCAGGATGATAAAGGTGTGCATATTACCGGAAACACAGATTCGGGATATGGAAATGCAGCATTTTATATAAAACTTGACAATGGAATACCGGATGATCTGACCAGGGCATCTGCTGTAAAGTTTTCTTATGTTTCTTTTAAAAAGGTGGTAGTGGTGCCGACTTCGATCATACACAAGCAGGTCAATCCTATGGACAAAGATGATATATCATACTATGTGTGGAAAATTGATGGGGACAGCGTGGTAAAGCAGCCGGTAATATTGGGCGATTATACATCAGGCAGCAATACACTTGTGCTTTACGGTATTGATGAGGGCGATGAAATATGTTTGGCTTCGTAATTAATAAATTAAAAAACAGAAAATGGTTAAATCTGTGTCTGCTTATGGGAGTGGCTTTGTTTATAGCACTTTTTGTGTGCCACCCTATGTTTGAAAAGGGTGCGGGAAATCAGATACTCGACAGACTTTTTACGGATCATGCCACACAGCAGAATGAGTTTCCTGCACAGATGAGCCGCGAGGGAACATATGCGGTGGCAGATTATCCTGATTCGCAGTCAGTACTTGATAAGCTGTCAGGATACGAAAAGAAGTGGACTGAATATGTGGATATAAACAAGGTTTCCTCACAGCAGCTTATCACACTCTCAGGAGGACGCGCAGATACAGAGTTTGGAGGACTTAACCATTATTTTACAATAGGATATCTGCCGGGACTTTCGGAGTACGCGGATGTTGTAAAATCTCAGACTGACACAGCCACATTCGAATGCAGTATAAGCGAAAAGACAATGGATCACTACGGACTTGTAGCAGGTGAAAAAATCTATTTACATGTACCTGATGGCAGTGGGAAAAAGGAAATTTCTTTCGTCATGTCACAGATCTGCCGTGAAAAAGATATAAACGATCCATATTGGGCCAAGACGCTTTCGGATATGGGCGATGTGATATTTGTTTCGCAGGATGTTTTTGACGAAATGATGCAGTATTACAGCGAGGACAATATCAGCTACAGTGATTTTCTCATGCTGGATTACAGGCAGATCAACACGGAAAATGCCTCACTTTATGACGGTTATATGGAGCAGTTTAAGGATGCTGACAAGCTCTACAATGACAACATCCGTGATACGCTGGAGCACTTTTTTACACAGCAGAAGACGATAAAGCTGATGCTTTGGGCGTTGGAGCTGCCGTGTCTTGTGCTTTTGATTTTATTTATAAGAATGATATCTGCACAGATACTTTCGCTCGAGGAAAATGACATACTTGTTTTAAGAAGCCGCGGTGCGACAAAATTACAGGTATTTATTTTGTACCTGCAGCAGTCGGGAATAATAGCGTTTGCGGGCTGTGTACTTGGAATAGTACTCGGATATATAATGTGCCGGGCTGCCGCATCTACAGACGGATTTTTAAGATTTACGGCAAAGGATATAGGCACTTACAGATTTGTATGGCAGATGCTTGTCTATGCGGTGGCAGCGGCAGTTATCATGGTGCTGTTTATCACAGTTCCGGTGTGGAAAAAATCAAAGGATGCCATATCAGAGCGCAGCAGGGAACGAATATCAAAGAAAAAGCCTCTTTGGGAGAAATGCTTTATAGACGTTATACTTTTGGCTCTGTCAGCATATCTGCTTTACAATTACAACAAGCAGAAGAGTACGCTTGCGATATCTGTTCTTGAGAACAGGAGCATAGATCCTGTCATGATACTGGACAATTCGCTTTTTATATTTGCAGCGGCACTTTTGTGCGTAAGACTTACCGGACTTATTATTCTGCTTGTGGACAGGCTCTTTAAAAAGTATTTTTCTCCGGCAATGTATGCATCATTTTTACAGCTGAAACGAACCAGATACAATCAGGGATTTCTGGCAGTATTTCTTATCATGACAGTGGCTGGCGGTATTTTTGACGCGAATATGGCGCGCACCATGAACAGCAATATGGAAAAACGGATCGTCTACAATGTGGGCTGTGATGCGATATACAACGAAGATTTCAGACTCAGGATACAGTACAATAAAAATGGCTCTGTAAACTGGATGTATGACGAGCCTGATTTCGGTAAATACGAGTCGCTCAAAAATGAGGGCATCTGTGACGGTGTCACGCGTGTGCTTGAGGACGAGAGGGTAGACATTTCCGCAGGCAGTGGTTCGGTTTCGGATGCATATCTTATGGCGATAAACACAAAAGAATTCGGTGAGACTGCGAAATTGCAGAGTGGACAAAATGATGATATTAATGACGCTCACTGGTTCAATTACCTGAATGAGCTGGCAAAAGAGCCGGACGGAGTCATCATTTCGTCAAATCTGGCAAAAGATCTGGGACTTAAAGTTGGTGACAGCTTAAATTACTCAAGGTATGTACCGGAGGCTGTCGATGAAGATCAGATCTACGCATCCGAGAATGTAAAGGTATGTGCCATAGTAAAAGGTTTTCCGGGCTACGAGCGTTACACCTATGAGACAGATGCAGACAAAAATGTGACCGAGCAGGAGAAATACCTGATCGTTGCAAATTATGCTAGGGTTGTGGAAAAGTTCGGCATGACACCGTACAGTGTGTGGATGAACCTGTCAAAAGGAAAAACGGTGGATGATATTGTGGGATATCTGGGCGGTGAGAACAGTGAAAATTCAGATAGTACAGCAGACAATTTAACAGACACTCAAAGTGAAAAAGTACAGAGTGAAATATACAGGAATATAACATCCGCGCAGCAGCTTATAGACGAGAATAAAAACTCAGCCACAGTGCAGATCACAAACGGTATGTTTACATTAAGTTTTATACTTTCACTGATAGTGTGCTCAGTAGGATTTTTGCTGTATTGGGTTATGACACTAAAACAGAGGGAGCTGCAGTTTGGTATATACCGCGCAATGGGAATGAGAATGAGAGAGGTAAAAGCAATGCTTTTAAACGAGCAGATATTTTTATCATTTCTGCCGCTTCTTGCGGGAGCAGGCATAGGTATAACTGCAACAGCGATGTTTGTAAGGCTCATATCGATCATATATCTGCCGCAGAAACACAATATCGGAGTAAATGTATATATTTATCCATCTGATATGCTGGAGCTTACAGGAGTACTTTTCGTGGCTGTAGCCGTATGCTATGTGGTTATCAGCAGACTGCTTAAGAGTATGAAGATAGCACAGGCACTGAGGCTTGGAGAAGATAGTTAGCAGATAAAAATGATTTTGTGGTAGTCGGTAGAAAGTTTTTATAGCATAGTAAATGAGGTCGTGACATATGGAAAATGCGATAATTGCTCAAAATATAAAAAGATATTTCAAGGCGGGAGATGGTACAACAGTCCACGCACTTGACGGAGTATCCATGGAGATAAAAAAAGGAACACTTGCCATCTTAAAAGGGCGTTCCGGCTCCGGAAAGACCACACTTCTTAATATCCTTAGTGCGCTTGATATGCCGACAGAGGGAAGTGTGCAGTTTCTGGATAAAAATCTCGAGCAGATGACCGAGAAAGACCGGGAAATGCTAAGGCGGTATGAGATGGGATTTGTATTCCAGTCTATAGCACTAATTCCCACGATGACGGCATATGAGAATGTGGAATTTGCCCTTAGACTTGCAAAAAATAAACGTCAGATACAAAAGAATTTGACTGATATGGATAATGACATTGGAGATGCAAAAACCGATGTGATAAATGAGAATACGCATGACAAAGTATCAGAGCTGCTGGAGCGTGTCGGACTCTCAAAGCGCATGGATCATATGCCGGAACAACTATCGGGAGGTGAGCAGCAGAGAGTTGCGATAGCGCGCGCTGTGGTTCATCGCCCGAAGGTGGTCTTTGCGGATGAACCGACAGGAGCACTCGATACCGCTTCTGGATTTGAAGTCATGCGATTGTTCCGTGAGTTGATAGACGATGAGGACATTACAATAGTTATGACCACGCATGATCCGAACCTGATGGAGCTGGGAGATGAAGTGTTTGAGCTTAGTGACGGCATAGTAATTTAAATTAAAAGGGGGAAAAGTAGATGATAAACTGCGATGGACTGGTAAAAATATATGAGACCGACGATAAAAAGGTGATGGCACTGGAGGGACTTGACCTGACGGTGGAAACAGGAGAGATGCTTGCGGTAATAGGAAAATCCGGCAGTGGAAAATCCACCCTTTTAAATATGATAGGAGGACTGGAAACACCCACAGCGGGAGTACTCACTATTGACGGAAAAGACATTTCCACATATTCAGAAGCTGAAATGGTGAGATACCGCAGGGACAAGGTGGGCTTTGTGTGGCAGAAAAGTGCCAAAAATCTGTTCCCATACCTGACTGTGCTGCAGAATGTCGAGGCCGTGATGATGTTTGAAAATTCAGGTAATACCGGTAATTTAAAACACGGCGCTCATGATGAGAGCAGAGGAGAACATGTAAATAGATGCAGGGATAATAATAAAAGCTATGCCCTTAAACTGTTAAATGCAGTGGGATTACAGGAGCACAAGGATAAGCTTCCGGCTCAGCTATCGGGAGGAGAGCAGCAGCGTGCAGCGATAGCGGTGGCACTGGCAAATAAGCCGGATATACTGCTTGCGGATGAACCGACCGGAGCCGTGGATACAAGGACTGCTGATACAATCTATGAGCTGTTTCATAAGCTGAACAAAGAGCTTGGTATAACCATCATCATAGTCACACACGATATGGCACTTGCAGGCCGTGTAGACCGCACAGTGCTTATATCTGACGGAAAGGTAAGCACGGAGAAATTGAAGAAACACCCTGCAATGGAATATACGGTATTGGATAAGGCACACAGGATAAAACTCACTGATGAGATGCTTGAGGCAGCGGGGATAGAGTCTAATAAGGTCAGGGTTGATGTGCAGGATGGAAAGCTTGTGATATCGCGGATTTAAGACATATTAAACGTTTAGCGTTATAGAGCCTTTTTATCTTACGGGTTGGTATTGGCTCTTGCAATATCTTATTAAAATTTAGGGCATTTATGGTTATAATTATTTTGTTTGAAAAATACTGTGAGTCTGTCTATAATTGAGCTATAGATAATTTCAAGAGGTATAATACAATATGATAAAAATAGGTATTGAGTAGTTAAGTGCATCGTTCACGGGGTTATTATTGAAATATGGTTTTTGTCATGTTATTTTTATCTTGGAAATAAGCCTGCTAAATTTGTTGAGTACCATTCGTGTCATTCATGTATTTATGGTTGAAGATATATGGATTATAGGATATAAAGAAATTAACAACAGTTGAGGAGTCAGGAACGGTTGCAAACAGGAGTGACAAAATAAGGGGGAATATGAAGAAGAATTTAAAAATTTTATTCATACAATTATGTGTTTTGGCAATAGGCTGCTTTATCGGAGAAGCAGTTTTCGGCTTGCCCAAATGGCTTGGACTTGTGATAGCAGGTCTTATGTTTTATTTGGTATTTTTTATAATACAGATTAAAGGTGCTATGAGTAATATCAAAGATGAAGTGTCAAGTGATGGCATAGCCGGAGCAAGAATATGCGGAGTCTTTATTTCTGCGATACTACTTGCATTTATATTGGGAATATATGTTTATCAAGCGGCTAATATAGCGATGACTATAGCCGGTGTGGTATTGCTTATATTACAGCGGAGAAAAATAAAAGGGTTTTTCTTTGAGAATCGCTGGGAGAATAATTTTTGGTTGGTGTATTTTGGTATTGCATTTATTATTTGTGGTATTTTTTCTGTATTTGCGTGTCTGGATATTGCACCATGCACGGAGCTTTGTGGTGTTTACAGGGCTATCGGTATCATAGTGTGGATTTTGGTGATTTTATGGACACTTCCGCCTGATACATGGTTGGCCAGATTTGCCACAAATAACTATAAGAGATATGAAGATAATTATGATTAAGAAAGAAAAATAGAGATTATTTTCTAATGAAAATTATCGGACAAAATAAGGAGGATAAATGAAAAAAATAGTTTCTAATTTGTCAGTGATGATTTTTGTCATAGGATGTGCAATAATGGAAATAACAACATGGTTTATTGATTCATATGTTATGTTTTATATAGGAATAATTATTGTTATAGTGGGAATTATTGGAATGATTATTCAAGGAAAGTTTAAGAAAGTAATTGAGTTTATTATAGAGTATTTTTAGAAAGTTTTGCTTTCAACATTTTACCACTTGATAGTTTATAGAGAATAAAAATAGATAAAAAGTTAAGAAAAGGAGAAAATGAAAGTAATGTTGCCTAATACTTGAACAATATCATGGGGTTGTCTATAATGTAGTAAAAAGAAAATGGAGTTTTAATAAATGAAACGATTTACAGCAATATTATTTACAGGCGTGATGATATTTACCCTTGCATCATGCGGCAAAAAAGCACAGGATACACCGACAGAGCCTGCAACAGAGACACAGGCTGCAACAGAGACACAGGCTGCAGAGAAGGTTGAGATGCCTACGGAAACGGAAGCCGTGACAGAGGTGGTAACAGAGGCTGCAAAAGACACGCAGCAGACAGAAGCACAGCAGGAAGAACAGACTGCCGAACAGCAGGACGAGGAGAAGAACAATTCAGGTGAAAATAATTCCTCTTATCAGTATGTAGAAAGAGCATCCTATGAGAATGGAGAATCAGTGTCACTAAATCCTTCATGGCAGTATGCAGACCATTCAGCGATAAATTCAGGCTGCGCGGTCATGTACAAGGCTACAGCAAACCGCAAAAACATAGTAGTAGGTGTCAATGCTGGACACGGTACAAGCGGAGGAACTTCGGTGAAGACACTTTGTCATCCGGACGGCTCGGCAAAGACCACAGGTGGTACAACAGGCGCAGGCGCAACAAAAGCAGTAGCAGTTTCAGGTGGTATGTCCTTTAATGACGGTACACCGGAGAGCTCTGTCACACTCCGTATGGCGCAGATATTAAAGGACAAGCTGCTTGCGGCAGGCTATGATGTGCTTATGGTAAGAGACGGAAGCGATGTACAGCTTGACAATGTAGCACGTACTGTCATCTGCAATAATGCGGCAGACTGTCATATCGCTCTGCACTGGGATGGTGACGGACTAAGCTACGATAAGGGCTGCTTTTACATATCAGTGCCGGGAGGTATAAAGGGTATGGAGCCTGTTGCATCGCACTGGCAGCAGCATGATGCACTTGGGGCAAGCCTGATAGAAGGACTGCGCGCTCATGGAGCAAAGATAAACGGTAATGGCTCAATGGCGATAGACCTGACACAGACCTCATACAGCACGGTACCGTCAGTGGATGTAGAGCTTGGCAACGCATGTTCTGACCACAGCGATGCCACACTTGAAAATCTGGCAGACGGACTGGTGCAGGGAGTCGAGGGATATTTCTAGAATATAAAGTGGAGATTTAGCCGGCTTTTGGAAGATGTGAAGAAATAAAGAAAACCAGTAAAAAACTCTTGACTTCTCACCAAAAATATTGTAGTATACGTTTTGTGCAAAACACAAGGGCTTGTAGCTCAGCCGGTTAGAGCGCACGCCTGATAAGCGTGAGGTCGGAAGTTCGAGTCTTCTCAAGCCCATCCTTGTAATAAGCGTATTATGAAAGCCACGGATTGCTCCGTGGCTTTTGTTTTATGTGTATCTACACCTGCACAATGCGTCCGTGTCTGCCCATTCCTTTAAAAAATCCCGCATTTATTCCATCATACTTTTTGGCACTGCACTCAGAAACCATGAGCTGCTGCTTATATTTGTAATCATCCCACTCGAGAATTGCTGTGACGTAGGGCTGTTCCTCCATTACACGCACAGTCGTATTTTTCTTTGAAAACACAGGGTATTTTCCGGTGTATCCATTTTGAAGCAGCTCCTTTTCAAGCGCTTTACGCTTTTCTTTTATGCGTTCATTTATCTTATTTCCGTAATTTCTCTCCGGATAATCCTTTGATGCCTTTATCACAAGCTTATAAATATACTGATAAAGCGGTACTCTTTTTGCATCGGCTAAATGTCTGCTCAAAAGCTTTTCCGTTTTTTCACATGGATTTGCCCTGTAGCGTGCAATGAGCTTAAGATAATCAGTGTCCGAAACCTCCCTGCAAAGCTCCTCCATAATGTCTATTCCCTCTACACGCGCCGGAAAATGATACTCCATCAAATCGCCGGGTACCGGTGTCCATCTGCGAAATGGTGCAAAGTAAATAAGGCTCTGGATAAAACATTCTGTCTCGTTGCAGTATTCCTTTCCCATGTACATATACTTGTCTGCGATTGTTCCTACCATATATACGAGCATGCGCCACTGTTCCTGTCCCTTTACCCAGAAATGTCCTATTTCATGGTATTTAAAGCATGCCTCATGCACATGCAAATTATCAAACCAGAGTGTGATCACATTGTCCTGCTGGTGCAGAATGAGTCCATAACCTTTTTCACTTCCTAAAACCAACGATGCCAAAATGATTTCTTCCTCGCTATGATAATCGCCCTTTAACACTGCATTTTCCAAAGTCAGGTAGCATTCCACCGCATCATTCATGATATATGGGATTATATATTTGTCATCACTTCTGCATATATCAAATGAACCGTAATCAAAGAGCTCTGCGAGCATGTAAAATGCGCGTGGCATATCCTCTTTTAAGCCGGGAAGTGCTTTTACTAAATCCTTGTAAGCCTGCATTGTGGTATCCTTTCGTATAGGAAAAATGATAAAAAAATAAGAATTTCAGAAGTAATAAAAACCTCTGAAACCCTTGTAAATAGTACGGGCAACAGGACTTGAACCTGCACGGTCTCCCACTAGAACCTAAATCTAGCGCGTCTGCCAATTCCGCCATGCCCGCATATATATGCCGCGTACAGTAGCGCATCTGCCTACAATTGAACGTTAGCAGTTCAATTGTCAAGAATTCCGCCATGCCCGCAAACACTTTGACAGTATATCATTTTGTTTCAGGTGTGTCAATATTATTTATCACATTACGAAAGCGGGTTTTCTACATCTGTTTTATTTTTCGGATATTCGTTTGAGTGTGCACTGATGACCTTATTAATCCAGTCTACACACTGCTTTTTACCGTCATCTGTAAATGGAAAGGTATTGTCAGTTTTTTTGCTGTCATCGGTCAGGTCAAAAATATACGGCCCCGGCCATATCCATGCATGAAATATTGGCTCACCCTTTTCCTCGGGTGTATCCTCGGTGGCTTCCTTGATGACAGGCTCCTCACGCTTTATGAGAAAGCGCATGCCGTTCATCCAGCCGGTAAAGGTTGTTTTTTTATAGTAGTTGAGATTGAGTGCATCGTCGTATGTAAGCATAGGTGGCTCCTTGATATATAATGATATGTAATTATACACCAAATATCCGTTTAATGCCAGAATAACGCCGGTACTTAACAATTCAAAGTAATCATACACTAAAAATTAATATTTTAATGCGAAAATAAAAATGAATAAAAATGTATAAATAATGCTTATAAGCTACATAAATTACCCTTATTAATGAGTATTATAAAAAAATGACTAATTTTTATGCAAAAATGAAAATAATATAGGAAAATATATCCAATTGACAAAGTATGATTTCTGTGTATAATAAAAAAGAATTGTTCGCGTCAGAACGACAGTTGTATCAGACAGCAAGATTAGGGAGTGTGTAATGACAATGACGTCATTCGCACTTTTTGGCGTATTAGACAAAATACTTTGACGTGGTGCAGTGATAATGCTTTAAAAAATAAAAATAATGCATTATCGATACAAATCCAAGAGGGAGAGAAAAATATGGGTAAGTACATTGTAAAGAGAGTTATTCTCGCGATTTTTACAATCTTCATTATCAGTCTTATTACATTCTTTGCCATGAATGCAATTCCGGGTGGTCCATTCAATTCGGAGAAGGCAAAGAGTCCGGCGGTAATGAAAGAGCTTGAGGCACGCTACGGACTGGATCAGCCACTTATAGTCCAGTACAAGAATTACATGGCAGGCGTGCTGCACGGAGATTTCGGTGTTAGTCTTAAGACAGACCGTCCGATCTCAGATATCATTGGGGAGAGCTTCCCGATTTCAGCGAAGCTTGGACTTTTAGCGGCGCTCACTGCGATAGTATTCGGAGTGGTGCTCGGTTCGATAGCAGCGCTGATGCGAAACAGGTGGCCGGATCGAGTTATAGTATTCTTCGTCACACTGATTACGTCGATGCCGTCATTTGTCATCGCTACGTTATTACTTTATTTCTTCTGTATAAAGCTTGGTGTGGTGCAGGCCTTCAGCTCAGGAAGCAACATGATATTACTTCCGGTGCTGTCACTGTCACTTTCACCGATGGCATATATTACAAGACTTACAAAGACTTCAATGCTTGATGCACTCGGACAGGATTACATCCGTACGGCAAAGGCCAAGGGTGTACATCAGTACAAGATTATATTTGTACATGCGCTTCGTAATGCGCTCATTCCGGTCATCACATATGTGGGACCTATGATTGGTGGTATCCTCACAGGTTCAATGGTTATTGAGAGTATTTTCAATATCGGAGGACTCGGTTCCAAGTTCGTAAGCTGTATCACAAACCGTGATTACACAATGATTATGGCCACAACACTTTTCCTTGCTGTCATCATGGTAGGCGCGAACCTCATTACAGATATTGTATACAAAGTGATTGATCCACGTATTAAGCTTGATTAAGGAGAGATAAAGATGAAAGATAATATGAAGAGAGCTCCTTTCTCCACACAGATTGACCTTAGCAAGTTCGATATGAAGGATTTTGCCAAGGCATCAGATGAAGAGAAACGCCAGCAGGAGGTTATGGGTGAGTCAACTACCTTCTTTAAGGATGGTCTTAAGAGACTCCGTAAAAATCCACTGGCTATGGGTTCTATTATAGTTTTGGTTTTACTTATTTTGGTTATTCTTCTGGCACCAAAGATTGTGCCTTACGGCTATGCAGATATCGTTAAGGGTGCACAGAACTTAGGACCTTTCCAGTACAGCGATGCTGAGCAGGCACAGATTGATGCAGGTGAGAAGCTGTTCCCGCACATTTTTGGCACAGATGAGCTCGGAAGAGACTATTTTATCCGTGTTGTTTACGGAGCTCGTGTTTCGCTGGGAGTCGGTGTGTTTGCATCACTGCTTGTGCTTATAATCGGTATCATTTACGGTTCCGTATCAGGCTTCTGCGGTGGCAAGGTAGATATGGTTATGATGAGAATAGTAGATATCATTTATTCATTGCCGGATATGCTGCTCATCATTTTACTCGCAGTTGTATTAAATGAGGTGCTGACACCTGTAATAAAGGGTACAGTGCTTTCAAAGCTCGGTGTCAACATGATTGCACTTTTCATAGTGTTTGGATTGCTTTACTGGGTAGGAATGGCAAGACTTATAAGAGGTCAGATTCTTACCATCAAGCAGAATGAGTACATTCTCGCAGCAAAGTGTATCGGAACATCATCAGCCCGCACCATCAGAAAACACATTTTACCGAACTGTCTGTCAGTGATCATCATTACTACAGCGCTTCAGATACCATCAGCTATCTTTACTGAGAGTTATCTGTCATTTATCGGACTTGGTGTTTCGGCTCCTATGCCTTCACTTGGTTCGTTGGCAAATACAGCGCGTGGCGGACTCCAGAGCTACCCATTGCGTCTTATTTTTCCGGCGCTCACGATTTGTATCATTGTTCTTACATTGAATCTTATCGGTGACGGCTTAAGAGATGCATTTGACCCTAAATTATCGAAATAGTAAGGAGTGAGTAAGATGGAAGATAATAAGTTTGTTCTTGAAGTATCTGATCTGCACACTACCTTCAAGACCGATAACGGAGACGTATCAGCTGTAAACGGTGTCAGCTTTAAGCTTGAGCCGGGAAAGACTCTTGGAATCGTAGGAGAGTCAGGCTCAGGAAAGTCAGTTACAGCATATTCAATCATGCAGATTCTTGCTGAGAATGGTGCCATCACAGGCGGCTCAGTAAAATATAAGGGTGAGGATATCACCAAATGGAACAAAAAGAAAATGGCAGATTTCAGAGGAAAATGCTGTTCAATCATTTTCCAGGATCCTATGACATCGCTTAATCCGGTATTTACGGTAGGCTACCAGCTTGAGGAGGCAGTGCTTCTTCACACAGACCGTACAAAGAAGGAAGCAAAAGAGCGTGCTATAGAGATGCTCACACTTGTAGGCGTTAATGAGCCTGAGAAGCGTGTAAATCAGTACCCTCATGAGCTTTCCGGTGGTATGAGACAGCGTGTCATGATAGCTATGGCATTAGCCTGTGAGCCGGATATCCTTATCGCAGATGAGCCGACAACAGCTCTTGATGTGACTATCCAGGCACAGATTCTTGAGCTTATGCAGTCATTGCAGGAAAAGCTCGGCATGGCCATCATCATGGTTACACATGATCTGGGTGTCATTGCTTCAATGTGTGATGAGATCATAGTTATGTACGGCGGCCGTGTGTGTGAGAGAGGAACAGCAGATGCCATATTCTACAGCCCGGCGCATGAGTACACAAAGGGACTGCTTCGTTCAATCCCTACAAAGACCAATTCAAAAACCAGGCTTGTTCCTATCGGAGGCACACCAATCAATATGCTCAACATGCCAGATGGTTGTGCATTCTGCCCTCGCTGTGATGCCGCTATGAAGATATGTCTCACCGAAAAGCCGGAGGAAATCTGGGTTGGAGAGGATCATCTCGCATCATGCTGGATGAATATTAAGAATATGATGGAGGAGGGAAAATCAAATGAGTAATGAGACAAATAACAACGAGTACCTGCTCAAGGTAGACCATTTGAAGCAGTATTTCCCTGTTCATGACGGATTTAAAAAGATGGAATTAAAGGCAGTCGATGATGTGTCATTTGCCATAAAGCCGGGTGAGACGCTTGGACTTGTTGGCGAGTCAGGCTGTGGAAAGACAACCGTAGGACGTACTCTTTTACGTCTGTACCAGCCGACAGCTGGACGCATTGAGTTCGACGGCAATGTTTTGTTTGACAGTGAGAAGAAGATAGATGTGAATATGCATCCTTACCGTAAGCAGATGCAGATGGTATTCCAGGATCCGTATTCATCACTCAACCCTCGTATGACGGTTGAGGATATCATCGGAGAGCCTCTCGATGTGCACAAGCTCTATAATAGCAAGAAAGAGCGCCATGAGATGATTATGGATCTCATGGAGACAGTTGGACTAAACGCAGACCATGCCACACGTTATGCACATGAGTTTTCGGGTGGACAGAGACAGCGTATCGGAATAGCAAGAGCGCTTGCAGTAGATCCGAAGTTTATCGTATGTGATGAGCCGGTATCGGCACTTGATGTTTCAATTCAGGCTCAGGTAGTCAACATGTTTGAGGATCTGCAGAAGGAGAGAGGGTTATCATACCTGTTTATAGCGCATGATCTGCTTGTAGTGCAGCATATCTCTGACAGAATAGCTGTTATGTACTTGGGCCATATGATGGAGCTTGCAGATGCAGATGAGCTGATGGACAATCCAATCCATCCGTACACACAGTCGCTGCTTTCAGCAGTTCCGATTCCGGATCCTGAGACTGCCAGACACAGCAAGCGAATCGTGCTTGAGGGAGATGTTCCTTCACCTCTTCGCATGCCTAGCGGCTGTCCATTCCGTTCGCGCTGTAAATACGCGACAGAACAGTGTGCAGCAGCACGTCCGGAGCTTACAGACAGAGGAAACGGACATATGGTTGCATGCTTCAACCGCTAATATAAGGTTTTTACCGGCATATAGCTTAAGCCACATGTGCCGGTTCTAACATAAATTTATTTTTCATATTAATTAATTAGGAGGAAGAAAGATGAAAAAGAGATTAGTAGCACTTACTCTTGTTGCAGCTATGGCACTTGGCATGACTGCTTGTGGAAGCAAGAGCAACAACAAAACAACTACTAACGATAATTCTGATACTGCTGTATCAACAGCCGTAGACTGGACAAGCTATGATGAGTTAGTAGAATCTATCCGTACAGAAGCAGATCTTGCAAAGCGTGCAGAGATGATGCACCAGGCAGAGGATATGCTTATGGATACATGGTGTGTTATTCCACTTTACTACTACAATGACCAGTATATGCTCAAGGATTATGTCACAGACGTATACTCAACAGTAGAGGGTATGAAATACTTCTACAATGCAAAGAACACAAAGAATGCCGGAAAGTTAAACATCTTCATGGCATCAGAGCCTGATCATATCGATCCTGCATTAAACAGTACTGTTGACGGCGGATGTCTTGCAGTAAACAGCTTTGAGGGTCTTATGCGTTACAACGCTGAGGGCAAGCTTGAGCCTGCATGTGCAGAGAGCTATGAGGTTTCTGAGGATGGTCTCACATACACATTCACAATGCGTGACGGTCTTAAGTGGTCAAACGGTGATGAGCTTACTGCAAAGGATTTCGAGTGGTCTTGGAGGAGAGCTGCAGATCCTAAGACAGCTGCAGATTACAGCTACCTTTGCGCAGTATTCGCAGGATATGATGATACAAAGGGTCTTGCTGCTGATGATGTAGTAGCTTCTGATGATGGAAAGACTCTTACTGTCAAGCTTAAAGCAGTTACACCATACTTCCTTGACTTATGTGCATTCCCATTCTTCTTCCCTGTAAACCAGAAGTCAGTAGAGGGAAATGATGACTGGGCAAACGATGCAAGCGACAAGTTCGTTACAAACGGTGCATTCACACTCAAGGAGTGGAAGCATGATTCAAGCATGACATATGTTAAGAATCCTAACTATTGGGATGCTGACAATGTAACAGTTGATGAGATGAACGTAATGCTTACATCTGATGATGTTTCAGCTTACACAGCTTACCAGAACGGTGACCTTGATTTTATTGATTCAATTCCTACAGCAGAGATTGAGGCAGCTAAGAAGACAAGCGAGTTCTACACAGTTGACAACCTTGGAACATACTACGTAGGCTTCAACATTAACTCTAAGCTCTACTCAGAACTTGGATTAGATGCTGACCAGGCTAAGGTATTCAGAAAAGCAATCTGTCTTCTTATCGATCGTCAGTACATTATCGATACAATCGCCCAGGGCGGACAGAAGATTGCCACAACATTTATCCCAGAGGGCGTTACAGATGGTAACGGTGGCGAGTTCAAGAACAAGGACTATTACGGCACAGATTACGATAAGAACTTTGAGGAGGCTAAAGAGCTTCTTGCTTCTATCGGATTATTAGATGAGAGCACAGGCCAGGTAAACCAGACTGTCGAGTTCTCATACCTCGTAAACAACTCAGAGGCCAATGTAAAGATTGGTGAGGCTATCCAGGCTGATCTTTCAAAGGTAGGTATCAACTTAAAGGTTGAGCAGCAGGAGTGGAACGTATTCCTTAACAGCCGTAAGGACGGACAGTTTGATTTCGCCCGTGAGGGATGGCTTATGGATTACAACGATCCAATCAACATGCTTGAGATGTTCACAACAAAATCAGGTAACAACGATATGCAGTTCGGTCGTTAATCTGATTTTGCTATCATAACAAAGCCGCTCGTGCCATTTGCACGACGATGCGAATAACATGCAGAGTATATAGGAAGTCATACAGCTATTGTATGGCTTCCTTTTTTGCGATTAAAGTAGGCTTTTCAGAGCGAAAAAAGGCTCTTTAAAAAAATATGATAATGGTGTAGAATTGTTATTATATAGTTTTAGAATGATGTTTGAGGGTGTGTGATGATTTTAGGACTAAGTGATACGGAAAAGAAATTTAAGACAGCGATGGATACGGCAGGTGCCGACATGACAGTGGTCAACAGCTGGCTTAAGCTGTATGTCAAAACCAAAAAGAATTCCTCCGGTGTTGCAAAGCGCTATTATGGCGTGAAGACAGGTTTAAGCAGCCTGCTTTCAGATTTAAAGGAGCTTGAGCAACAAGTTATCGGGTATTGTGAGCTCACAGGAACAGAGCGGAAGCACTTTGGAGAGCTGATAAAGGCTTGCAAAGCGAAAAGCGGCATGTTTGACGATGAATTTTTAATCAGCAAGGTGGACACGGATTTTCACACGACTCTGGACTCTGTTGTAAAGCAGGGGGAGAGATATCTGTCATCCTTTGACAACGGTATCATTTTACAGAGTGAGATAGAGAATCTGATACACCTGACAAATGAGGGGCTTGAAAGGAAAAAGCCTGATTTGTTTGCTCTGTCATATTTCTATCTGGGGCACAGCAACAAAGAGCTTGCAGAGCTAAATTTCACACAAAAGACTAAGAGAGTGCATGAGATATATTACGAGGAGTTCTGGAAGGATATATTAAAGCAGCTTGAGGCATGTGTGAAGCAGGCTGAGGCCATAAACGATAAGTATGAGGGCACGACAGACCGGCGCACGGCAAGGATACTGTCGGAGCTTAATCCGCTGCTTGTGGGTGTTACAAAGCAATGGGAGCCGGAACAGACAGCAGAATACATACTGCGCGATATGTGCAGGATATTCAGGGATTGACATAGAAAATGCAGATTGATAAAGGAGCAGAATATGGATGTTATAATTTGGGCAATTATCTTAGGAGCTGTTTTTTACATTAACAAAAAATCAAAGAGCGCAGGCAGTAAAAACACGCAGCCAAACAAACCGAGACCGCAGCAGAAGCAGATACAGCAGATATGGAACAGCATGCAGAATACAGTTCAGTCGGGTATGAATGCATTGAACCAGACATATCAGCAGAAACCACAGCCACAGATGCAGCAGAGAGTACAGCCACAGCAGAGACCACAGCAGAGCAATCCGGATATAGTGCAGAGGGCCGTGAAAAATAACGCACGCTTTGCGGATGATACGACACAAAAAGAGCTTGAGGCTATGCACGGACATAGCGAGGCACAGCAGAGGATGGCTCAGGAGCACTCAAGAAACTGCCAGACACTGCATACCAAAGCGGCAGACGGTGCAAAGATTATAGAGGCTGAGACACAGAGCATGTTTGGCAGTGTTGAGGATCTGATTGCCATGGGATACAGCGGTAATCTGGAGTTTGAGAGAGATTTCCTTGGAGAAGGCTTAGACATGATTAACAACTTTTAAATAATATGAAAAGAGGCAGAAATGATGGACAGAACACCAAAGCCCGGAGAGCTTTACAGGCACTTTAAGAATAAGCTGTATCAGATAGTTACAGTGGCGACACATTCAGAGACAGGGGAAAAGCTTGTGATTTATCAGGCTTTATATGATGATTTTGGGATATACGCCAGACCACTCGACATGTTTGTAAGCGAGGTGGACCATGAAAAATATCCTGATGTGAAGCAGAAATACAGATTTGAGAAGATCA
>ULKR01012165.1_pt1 | contig 21825 bp, 24 predicted proteins | sample 1951181 | NCBI WGS metagenome assembly ULKR01 (sample SAMEA4835503, study PRJEB28245) | human gut metagenome | biome: gut microbiome; material: fecal sample | place: Denmark | collected 2008 | reverse complement strand
ATTCCTGCTGAACTAGGTGGGGATTTATACCTAATTAATGGCAATATGCTTCCGCTTAATAACGCAGGAGCTTATGCAAATACAAATAAGGAGGAGGAAGCCGATGAAGAAGTTTTGGAATTGGAAAAATCAAGCGGAAACAGGCGAAAGAGTACTCGAACTTAATGGAACGATAGCGGAGGAGTCATGGTTTGATGATGATATTACTCCACGAATGTTCAAAGAGGAACTCTTATCAGGAAGTGGCCCAGTAACAATCTGGATTAATAGTCCTGGCGGAGACTGTATTGCTGCTTCACAGATTTATTCAATGCTAATGGATTATAAGGGTGAGATTACTGTCAAGATTGATGGTATTGCTGCAAGTGCTGCATCAGTGATTGCAATGGCTGGAACGAAAGTCATAATGGCACCTACTGCGCTCTTAATGATTCACAATCCATCTACCACAGCTATGGGAGACCACAGGGATATGCAAAAGGCAATTGAACTATTAGATCAAGTTAAAGAATCAATCATCAATGCCTATGAAATCAAGACTGGAATGTCAAGAATTACCCTTAGTCACTTAATGGATGCGGAAACTTGGATGAATGCAAACAAAGCCATCGAGCTTAAATTTGCAGATGAAATTTTAGAGGACGATAAGAAGAAATACTCTGATGTTAGTTTTGCATTTTCAGCTCATGAGTTTGCTACAAACTTGCTAAACAAAATCGCAAGTAAGGAAAGTACAGAGCCTATAAAGACTGGCAGAAAAGTCAGTGAGCTTAAAAACGAGCTTGCAAAAATCAAAAAATTAATTTAATGGAGGATAACGAAGATGACTTTAAATGAAATGTTAGAGAAAAGAAAAAATCTCTTAAACACAATGGATGGGTTCTTAGAAACTCATAAAAACTCAAATGGTGCTTTATCTGTTGAGGATGATGCAACCTACTCAAAGATGGAAAAAGAATTCGATGAATTGACAGCTTCCATCACTCGTGCTCAAAGACGTGCAAATATGGAAATGGAAATGAACAAACCAGTAAATGCACCTATTACAGCAAAGCCTATGGTAATGACTGAAGCAGAAGATAGTACAGGTAGAGCTTCAAAAGGTTATAAAAAGAACTTCTGGAATGCAATGAGAAGAAAACAAATGACACCAGAAATGGTAAATGCTCTTCAAATTGGAACTGATTCAGAAGGTGGATATCTTGTCCCTGATGAATATGAAAAAACTTTAGTTGAAGCATTGGAAGAAGAAAATATCTTCAGAAAATTAGCTCACGTTATTAGTACTTCATCTGGTGATCGCAAGATTCCAGTTGTTGCTTCTAAAGGCAGTGCTTCTTGGGTTGATGAAGAAGGTACAATTCCAGATAGCGATGATGCATTCAATCAAGTATCTATTGGTGCTTATAAACTTGGTACATTAATCAAAGTTTCAAATGAGCTTTTGAACGACTCTGTATTTAATTTAGAATCATACATTTCAAAAGAATTTGCTAGACGTATTGGTTCTAAAGAAGAGGATGCATTCTTCAATGGTAACGGTACAGGAAAACCTGTAGGTATCTTCAATGCTACTGGTGGTGCTGAAGTTGGTGTTACAGCAGCAAGTGCTACAGCAATTACAGCAGATGAGATTATCGATTTATTCTATTCATTAAAAGCACCATATAGAAAGAATGCTGTATGGATTTTAAATGATGCAACTATCAAAGCGATTAGAAAACTTAAAGATAATAATGGTAACTACTTATGGCAACCATCATTAACTGCTGGTACACCAGATACTATTTTAGGTAGACCTGTTTATACTTCAAGCTATGTTCCAACTATTGCAGCTGGTGCAAAAACTATTGCTTTTGGTGATTTCTCATACTACTGGATTGCAGATAGAGCAGGTAGAAACTTCAAGAAGTTAACCGAACTTTATGCAGCAAATGATCAAACTGGATTCGTTGCAACACAAAGAGTTGATGGTAAGTTAATCCTTCCTGAAGCAATCAAAGTTTTAAAGATGAAGGCATCTGCCTAATTAGTAAGTGGAGGTAGCAGTTATGACTGAAAATGAATTATTACAGCAGGTGAAGGATAACTTAATCATTACATTCAACGACGATGACAGTCTGATTCAAAAGTTCATAGCTGCTGCCATCACCTATGCAGAGGAATATCAGCATAAAGACTCAGGTTATTATAAAGAAAATGAAATGAGTGAAACTACCAGACAAGCAATCATTATGCTTGCTAGTCATTTTTATGAAAGTAGAGATGGTTCAACTGGTGGTTTCTTTGCTGATAATACTAACGCAGCAAACAATGTATGGTTAACAGTCAATAGATTACTACTTTTGAATAAGGAGTGGAGGGTATGAGTTTAGGATTAATGAACAAGCCTGCAAAACTCTATGAGAAGGTTCCTAATATCGATTCTGAGGGCTTTTCTGGGCGCACTGTGGCCTTTGTTTCTGATATTCGAGTGTTTGTTGAAGGAAGGCATGGAAGCGAACGTTGGGCGAATTTGGCGGCTTTCTCGGAAGCAACTGAACTCTTTAGATTTAGGACAATCCCTGGAGTTGAAGTAACCACAAAACACTACATTCTTTATGAAGGAAATGAATACAACATTTTATCTGTTGAAAATGTAAAAGGTAGGAATATGTATGTTGAAGTTTTAGCAAAAAGGGTGGTGGCATCCAATGGCTAAGTGTATTTGTAAGATGCCAGAAGATCTTTTGAAAAAACTATCAAGGCTTGGAAACAAGATGGATTCTATAACTGAAGAGGTTCTTCAAGTGGGCGGTGAGGTTGTCTTAGACAAAGTCAAATCCAATCTTGAAGGAGTGCTAAGCGGTGAATCAACTGGTGAACTTGCTTCATCATTAGGTCTATCAAAAGTACTTATTGGTAAAGATGGTAATGCCAATATCAAAGTTGGTTTTGCTGAACCAAGAAGTGATGGAAAGTCCAATGCAATGATAGCTAACATCATCGAGTACGGAAAAGCAGGACAACCTGCTAAGCCGTTTTTAAAGCCTGCGAAAACATCATCAAAAAAGCCATGCATTGATGCAATGACTAAAAAACTAGAGGAGGAAATAAAGAAGGCATGAACATATTAGCTCAAGTTAACTTACTCTTATCTAGATTAAGCATTCCTGTTGAAACAGGATCAATGAAACAAGCTACAAGTGATAAATATATTGTGCTTGTACCTTTAGCTGATTCTTACCCAGTTTCTGCTGATAATTTACCCATCGCTGATGTGCAAGAATTAAGAATCACAATTTTCTCTAAAGAGAATTATATAAAACTTAAAAACCAGATTATTTCAATACTTCTAAGCAATGATTTTTGTATAACGGAGAGGAAATACAATGGTTATGATGCTGATACAGGCTACTATCAGTACACAATAGACGTAGCCAAAAATTATGAAATTGAGGAGGATATTTACTAATGGCAACAATTGGTTTAGACAAATTATTTTATGCTTCCATCACTGAAGATAAGGATGGAAACGAAACATACGGTACTCCCGTTCAACTTGCAAAGGCTATCTCTGCTGATTTAAGTGTTGAACTTAATGAAGCAACTTTATTTGCTGATGATGGCCAAGCTGAAGCTGTAAAAGAGTTCAAGAGCGGTACTTTATCGTTAGGAGTTGATGATATTGGTACTGAGGCTGCTGCTGGATTAGTTGGCGCAACAGTCGATAAAAATGGTGTATTAATCTCTGGTGGAGAGGATGCAGCAAAGCCTGTAGCTATTGGTTTTAGAGCTAAAAAATCAAATGGAAAATATAAGTACTATTGGCTTTATAAAGTCTTGTTTGGTGTTCCTGCTACAAACCTTGCTACTAAAGGCGATTCCATTACTTTTTCAACTCCAACAATCGAAGGAACAATCTTCAGAAGAAATAAGGTTGATGGTAAGAATAATCATCCTTGGAAAGCTGAGGTTACTGAATCCGATACTAATCAAAGTGTAATTAGCAAATGGTACACAGAAGTTTATGAACCTGTTTATACGGATGGAGGTAGCATCTAATGGCTGATGAAAGAAGTGCAGTTATCAAAATTGGTGATAATGAATATGAGTTGCTTTTAACCACTAAGGCAACAAAAGAGATTGCTAAAAAGTATGGTGGCCTTGCCGATTTAGGAGATAAGCTCATCAAAAATGAAAAATATGAGGATGCAATTAATGAAATTGTATGGCTTATTGTAACTTTAGCTAATCAACCAATACTAATTCATAACTTCAAAAACAAAGACGATATAAAACCACTTTTAACAGAGGATGAAGTTGAACTATTAACTACACCTACTGATTTGGCTTTATATAAAAATGCGATTACAGAAGCACTTTATAAAGGCACAAAAAGAAATGTTGAGAGTGAAGAAACAAAAAACGCAGTGGGCGAGTAAGTGACGAAGAGTTGTTTACTCGTCTTTTATATTACGGCTTGAGTCAACTTCATTTATCACAAGATGAAGTTTGGTTCATGCCTTTTGGTCTGCTTTTAGATTTATGGGAATGCCATAAACAATATAACGGTATTTCAAAACCTAAAATAGAACATTTTATCGATGATGTTATACCAGATGGAATTTAAAGGGAGGTGAACGCAATGGCAGATAATTTTGGATTAAAAATCGGTCTTGAAGGTGAAAAGGAGTTCAAGGCATCACTTGCTCAAATCAACCAGTCCTTCAAAGTTCTAGGTTCAGAAATGAAACTTGTCGATTCTCAATTTGATAAAAACGACACCTCAGTTCAAGCACTTACTGCAAGAAATGGTGTACTTGAAAAATCAATAGAGTCACAAAAAGCAAAAATAGATGTATTACGTTCAGCTTTAAATAATGCAGCTGAGTCATTTGGTGAGAATGACAAAAGAACTCAAAACTGGCAAATTCAACTAAATAACGCTCAAGCAGAACTTAACAAAATGGAAAAAGAACTCAAAGAGAATAAATCGGCTCTTGAGTCGACTGGTGATGAAATGGATAAAACCAAGAAATCAGCAGATAAAATGGGCGATGAAATTGAAGATGCTGGGGAACAAGCAGATGATTCATCTTCAAAAATGGAAGCGTTAGGCTCAGTTTGTAAGGCAGCGAGTGTTGCTATGGCTGCTGCGTTTGCTGCGGTTACAGCGGCTGCTGTGGCGGCAGGTAAGGCCTTAGTTGATATGACTAAAGAAGGCGCAGCTTATGCTGATTCAGTTTTAACTCAAAGTACTGTTACAGGTATTTCAACTGAAAAACTTCAAGAATATATGTATGCAGCAGAACTTGTGGATGTTTCTGTAGAGACTCTTACAGGTTCTATGAAGAAAAATATCAACGCTATGAAAAAGGCTCAAGAAGGCTCATCTACTTATGTTGAAGCTTATGAGAAACTTGGCGTTGAGGTAATGAATGCTGATGGAACTTTACGTGATAGTGAAGAAGTCTACTGGGAGATTATTGAAGCATTAGGAAAAGTTGAAAACGAGACTGAACGAGATGCACTTGCAATGGCTCTTTTAGGTAAATCCGCTACTGACCTTAATCCTTTAATTGAGGCTGGCGCAGATAAGATGGAAGAGTTAGCTGATAAAGCCCATGATGCAGGGTATGTAATGTCTGATGAAATGTTATCAGCTTATGGAAAACTAGATGATCAGCTTCAATATTTAAGTGTTGGAACCACAGCTATGAAGAATGCACTAGGTACCATTTTGCTTCCTATTCTAACTGATTTAGCTACAGATGGTGTATCTTTGCTTGGAGAATTCACTAATGGTATAAGAGAATGTAATGGCGATATTTCAAAAATGTCAGGTGTCATCAGTGAGGTTTTACCAAAATTTTTGGATATGATTTTACAATATATTCCTCAAATAATGGACCTTGCTATGAGCATAGTCTCATCAATTGGAACAGCTATAATGGATAACCTTGATATCATAATTGATACTGCTTCAAAGATTGTTTTATCACTATTAAATGGATTGATTTCAGCTTTACCAAAAATAGCAGAAGGAGCATTGAAACTAGTTCTTACCTTAGTAAAAGGATTGATTGCAAATCTTCCAAAAATACTTCAAGCAGCAGTTCAAGTAGTAGTAACTTTAGCAAAAGGAATAGCGGATTCATTACCAGAGCTAGTTCCAACTATTGTGAGTGTAGTTGTTGAACTATGTCAAACATTGGTGGATAATCTTCCACTTATTTTAGATGCAGCATTGCAACTTATTACAGGACTTGCTGAGGGATTATTAGAAGCAATACCAATATTACTAGAGGCTCTTCCTGAGCTGATTATTTCTATTGTGGATTTTTTAGTTGGTTCAATTCCTCAGATTATCGAAACTGGTATCACGCTATTTACAAGCATTATTGATGCACTTCCTGAGATTATTCAAACAATCATTACAGCAATTCCTCAAATCATTAATGGAATAATAACCGCTATTGTTGAGAGTTTGCCACTTATCATTCAAGCTGGAATGAATCTATTTACTTCTTTAATTCAAGCCTTACCAGAGATTATTGAAATGATACTAACTGCGATACCTACAATTATTAGTTCGATAATCAATGCATTAATAAGCAATTTGCCACTTTTAATAAATGCTGGTATTCAACTTTTTACTTCATTAATAACTAACTTACCAACGATTATTATTGAAATAGTTAAGGCGGTACCACAAATCTTATCTTCTATAATAAACGGCTTTGCTGCAGGCTTTTCTCAAATGGCTGATGTGGGTAAAAACCTCGTCAAAGGTCTATGGGAAGGTATCCAAAGTTTAGCAGGTTGGATATGGGATAAAGTTTCAAGTTGGGCTTCTGACTTATGGAGTGGAATTAAAAACTTCTTTGGTATTCACTCTCCTTCAAAGAAGATGTCATGGATTGGTGACATGTTAATGGAAGGTTTAGCTGGAGGTATTGATGAAAGTGCATCGGATGTTATTGATTCAGCAAATGCAATGACAAAGGATCTTAATTCTGTTTTTAATGATCTATCAGCAGATATGAGTGGTGTTCCTACTAACTTCAATGTTTCAAGCACTACAGGAACAATAAGAGAAGGCTTGAATCAAGCATCAGGTGGATTAACTTTGCAATTATCAATTGAGAATTTTAACAACTATTCTAGTGAGGATATTAATAGCCTTACAGAAGAAATAATGGAAACTGCAGCAAGTTTTACAAGAAGGAAAGGAGTGATATACGGATGAGCTACTTCATTTATAACGGAATAAAATCATCGGACTTGGGTGTGTTTATTCAAAATAAAAACATATTTTCTAGTCCAAAATATGATGCAAGTTTTGTATCTATCCCAGGTAAAAATGGAGATTTGATTTCTTCAAATGGTAGGTATCTTAATTCATCTGTTTCCTATACTTGTTTTATTGCTGCAAAATCCATAGAAGAATTAGCTAATAAAGTTACTCTAGTGAAGAATTGGCTATATAAAGAACCAGATAAATACCACGATTTAAGCGATAGCTATGATGTAAACTTCCAAAGAAAAGCGGTCTTTAATAGTAAATTAGATATTTCTGATGAGGTGAATAAAATAGGAACATTTACTGTTGTTTTTTCTTGTAAACCTCAAAGATATCTTACTTCAACTCTTGAAAAAGAAACTTATACTGAAGAATTTATTGTTAATAACCCATATTCACTTAGTGCAAAACCATATTTGAAGATTTATGGTAGTGGAGACATTACTCTTACGATAAGCTCTCCTGGAATCAATAAGATCTGGATAATGAAAGATGTTGAAGACTTTATTGAATGCGATTCTGAGACTATGAATTTTTATAAGGATACTGAACTACAAAATAGCAAAGTGACTGGTGATGATTTTCCAGAATTATATACTGGTGACAACTCCATAGCTTGGAAAGGTGAAGTAACTAAAGTTGAAATCATCAAAAGGCTGGTGAGCTTATGATACCTATTTTGTTTAATGAAATAGCGACTGATTTTACTACATATGGAATTGGTGTCTTAAGGGAATGTACAAGCTGTGAAGTAACCGAAGAAAGAAATGGATCATTTGAATTAACACTTAAATATCCAACTAGTGGTGACCTATTTTCATATTTAAAAAATGAAAGAATAATCGTTGCTAAGCCAAATGATCTATCTAAAAATCAGGCTTTTAGAATCTATAAAGTAACTACTCCTTTGAAGGGTGAAGTTACTGTTTATGCTCAACATATCTCTTATGATTTAGCAACAATTGGTGTAATGCCTTTTGATATAGAAAATGCTAGTCCTAAATATGCAATGGACCAAGTATTGCTTCATTCATCAATTCCTAATAATTTCTCGTTTCAATCGGATTATCTAACTGTAAAGCAATTCAAAGTATCTAAGCCTGTAAGCATTAGAAGTTTGCTTGGAGGAAGTGAAGGCTCAATTCTTGATAGTTGGGGTGGAGAGTATGAATGGGACAATTTCAAAATCAAACATCACACCCATAGAGGCAGTGATAATGGAGTGGTTATTGCCTACGGAAAAAACCTAACCAAATTAGAACACGAGTCAGATATTACTGATATTTATACACATATCTTGCCTTATGGAGTAATTAAAGATGATAACGATAAGGAAACAGTCGTAACTCTTCCTGAATGCGTCTTGCCATTAACATCAACCATTCTTAAAAATGGAAAGGTTTATATTAGAGATTTCACTGATGATTTCAAAGAAGATGAAAGAATAACAGAATATGAGCTTAGAACAAAAGCAAATGTCTGGATTAAAAATCATCCGCTTGGAGTTGAAAATTCAAGTATTGAAGTATCTTTTGAACCCTTATGGAATCAAAGTGAATATGCTGCAATTCATGAAAGATTATCACTATGTGATACGGTCACAGTAAAACACTCTAATCTCGGCGTAACTGCAAAGATGAAGGTGGTAAAAACAGTATATGATTCATTGAAAGAAAAATACAAATCCATTACGTTAGGAACGTTAAAAGCAAGTTTAACTTCAAAGATAAACGACCTAGAAAATGTTGTAACAGACACAAAAAAATCTGTGGATCGATTACCTAGCCTACTTAATTCTGCAATTGATAGTGCCACAAAACAAATAACTGGTAATACGGGTGGTTCTGTAGTCCTTCATTCAAATTCAAATGGAACTCCATACGAACTTTTAATAATGGATAGTGAAGATATTAATAGTGCTGTGAATGTGTGGAGATGGAACTTAGGTGGCTTAGGATTTTCAAGTCATGGCTATAATGGTCCATATGAAACTGCGGTTACTGGTGATGGTGCAATCGTTGCGGATTTTATTACTGCTGGTTCACTAGTTGCAAATATCATAAAAGCAGGAACATTATCAAGTAACGATGGTAGTTCTTATTGGAATCTAGAAAGTGGCGAAGTAGTACTAAGGGCTTATGCTACAACAGCCTCAGTAGAAGAACAAACAAATAGAATTGATAACATAGAAGAACAAAAAATGTATCGATTAGTTATCAGTTCCTCAAATGGTAATATCTTCAAAAATGGAAATATATCAACAGTTCTTACTGCTACAGTATTTTCTTGGGACAAAGATGTCACTGATGAACTTGATGATAATCAGTTTATATGGACAAGAGTATCTTCTGATTCTGAAGCAGATAAGGTTTGGAATTCAGCTCATTTTGGTGGAACAAAATCCATCACAATCACAAATGATGATGTCAAGGCTAGAGCTACCTTTTATTGTGACCTCATCGATACATCAACAAGAGAAAGCCTACTAGGCTAAAATAGGAGGAATGGAACATGTCTAAAGCTCAAGGACAATTTACAATTATTGATTATAATGATGCCTTAACCTTAACAGGTTATATAGGTTCAAATCTAGCAAAAACTCAGATGTTCAATCCAGATAATAGTACTTATTCACCTGATTGGTCATCAACGAATTTAGTATTAACTCCTAGCTTGTACGTAATAGGTACAACTACGGACCAAATCACATCTACTAATGTTCAGTCAGTTAAATGGTATGTCGGTTCATCCACAACAGCTATTACAAATGGTGGTAATTACGCTTTATCTGGAACAAAAAATCATATCCTAACAGTTAAAGGAAATACAATGGCGGGACTTCCTGGAATTGATTATAGATGTGTTATCACTTACAAGGATTCATCTACTAGTCTTGAAATTACTCATCCACTTACTATTTCATTTTCAAGAGTAGTAAATGGTGGTGGTATTGTTGATTTACTTGTTACTACACCTTTAGGAAATGTATTCAAAAATTCTGAAGTAGCAACCTTAACAGCAAAAGGTGAACTATGGAGAGGCTCTAGTGTAGATACAACAAATGTCACATATAAATGGGCAATTATGGACTCTTCAGTTTCATCATCTTCATCAGCTGGATATGATGCTGACTTCGGTACTGGTTGGTATAAATTAGCAGATACAACTGGTAAATATACGGGAACCTCAACAGCGACAATAACCGTTTATGCTTCAGCAGTTGAATCATATGCTGTATTTAAGTGTTGTTGTAAGGATACTGATTCAGCATCTGCAACTTATAATTCAAAATTTTATGATGTTGCAACCTTCATCGACAATGCAGATCCACTACAAGTACAAATAACATCAACTGGTGGAGATGTATTTAAAAATGGAGTGGGCAGCACTGTTTTAAAAGCAGTGGTTTATCAAGCAGGAGTTGAAGTAGATGCTGCTGGTTCAGGAACTTATACTTGGACGAAATATAACAAAGATGGTGCTATTGATACTAGCTGGGGAACAAGTGGAAAGAAGACAGGTAAAACATTATCTGTCTCAAGTTCTGATGTTGCAACAAAAGCTACTTTTATGGTTGAAGTAGTAATTTAAGGAGGAAGGTTCTATGAAGTCACAGAATCAATTTACAATCTATTCATTGAATGATGTGGCGACTCAGTCAACTGCTCCAGAAAATCCATATAAAGGTCAATTATGGGTGGATACTTCAAAAACTCCACCAGTAACAATGGTCTATAATGGCTCAAAATGGGTTGAACAGAATGGAACTGATACGATTAGATCATCAGTAAAAACAGTTGAAGAAAAGCAAGCAGAGTTCAAGACAAATCTCGATGGATTAACAAGTACAGTGGGTACTCAAACTAAAACAATAGAGACAATTGAATCTGATATTGATGGAATACAAGAAGATGTGACTTCTATTGAAAGTGAAGTATCAACTCTAAAACAAACTGCGACTAACATTTCTGCAGAGGTATCAAAGAAAGCTGATAGCGCATATGGTAACTCAAGCTCATCATTTGGATGGAAACTTGATAGTAGCAGTTTTGAACTTTATTCAAACAAGAAAACAGTAATGAAAGCCACCTCAACAGGGCTTGATGTGACAGGTAAAATTACCTCAACTGAAGGCTCTATTGGTGGCTTTACTATTTCTGATAAAGGAATATATAAAGGCGTAACATCTTTTAATGATACAAGCCATAATGGTGTATATGTTGGAACAGATGGTATTAGAGTAGGTCCTAATTTTACAGTAGATCCTACAGGAACTGTCACTGCAGTAGGCCTAAAGATTAACCTAACAGATACACAAAAGACTGAACTCAAAGGTGAAAAGGGCGATACTGGTGCAACTGGTAGTCAAGGTCCTAAAGGAGATAAGGGTGATACTGGTGCAACGGGTGCTACGGGCTCACAAGGACCAAAAGGCGATAAAGGGGACAAAGGTGCAACAGGAAGTCAGGGACCAAAAGGAGATACCGGCTTAACTGGTCCTCAAGGCCCAACAGGTGCAACAGGGCCACAGGGTCCTACTGGTCCACAAGGTCCAACTGGCGCTACAGGTCCGCAAGGTCCAGCTGGTTCAGATGCAACTGTGAATTGGACTAATATTTGTAGTGCTTTAGCAGGTTCAAAAAACTCTGAAGGTGCATCAAGAGGCATATATACAAGTGGTGGATATGTGTATGTTTTGGCGGATGCTATTGATGCTACATGGGTGAATTCAGGTATTCTTTCTGCTCTACAAGGAAAAATTGGTGGTTTCACTATTGACTCAAATAGACTTTATGCAGGAACTCCTGGCTCAAGTAGTGGAATTGAACTATCTTCAGTTGGCTTAATTGCATATAAGTCAAATAACAAAGGAGTAGCTTCATCATATGCAGTAAGCAAAATAACAGTAAATAAAGCAACAAATCTTACTGTTTATATTCGTTCTTATGCTGAGTCGAGTTATGACTATACAATGATTTCAAATCCAAATGCTTCATCGTATCCTACTTCTTATTCAAGTAGTTATGTAAAAGCTCATACAAGATCAAATCAAAATAGTAGTTCAGCCTTAGCTGGTTATACAAAAGTTGAGTACTATGGTTTGAAACAAAACGACTATATTTATATCGTTTATAGGAAAGATGGAAGTGCAGATTCTGGAACTGATACTGGCTATCTTTTGATTCCAGAAACAACAGATATCTCAATTTCAAATGTTGGTGATACTTATTATTTTGTAAGAGATTCAGCATTTGATATTAAAGGTGCATCAATTAAGGTAGGTGCAAATTTTAGTGTTGATAGTACTGGAGCAATTAAATCAACTAGTGGAACTATTGGAAATCTAAGCATTACAGGTAGCGGTTTAACTTACAACGGTTCTTGGGCATCTTATTTTAGTATTGGGTCTGAATCATCTGATCCAAGAATGCCTACTTATGCAATATTTGCAAGAACTCAAAGAATAGATGACTGTATTATGGGATTTAAGAATAATTCTTATGGCGAAAATTTCTGGGTTGAATTCAAACCAGATGGATATTGCACATACATGTCTAGCGATGCAGAAGATGCTGTAATGACAGGTAAGATACCATATAACTATCTAGATAAAGTTTGTTGGTTACATTCACCTCTTGGATCATCACATACTGGATACAGTGCTACCTGCCCTCAGATTATCGTTTTTAATGCTAGTGTAAGTAATGGAAGTTATCAAACTTACGATTTGTCAGCATATGGCATAAATGAGATTATTGGTGCTCAACTAACTGAAAGAGATACGCCATCAACCGGTTCAAATAACCAATGGTTCTCAGTAAGTGGGACAAGCATTACTGTTAGAAATACTACTGGTGGTAAAAAGACATATTCATTATTAGTCATCGCAGTTTAGGAGGAACGTATGAAGAAAGTAAAAATCAACAAAGACGGCTTTTTAGAAAGCATATACATTAATGATGCCACCATTGAGATTGAGGTGGATGATGAACTTTATGACACACTCATGTGCTGTAAAATCGGCAAAAATTGGAAACAAGAAGACGGTGAGTTTCATATGGTAGAACTTTTAGATGAACAGGTTATTAGAGAAAGAAGAGAGGTTGAATGCTTTAACTTAATCGATAATCGATCACCTCTTTGGTGGAGTCATTTATCTGAAGAAAGGCGAAAAGAGCTAGATGCTTGGTATGAGGCTTGGCTAGTTGCAACAGAAACAAAAATCATACCTGAGAAACCTACGTGGTTAAATTAGGAGGACTTATGGATTTAGCACAAACAATTATTACTATTGCATCTGTTATAACGGCTCTTGGAGTAATATTCGGAGTCGTTTTTACTATCTATAGATGGTATCTCAAAAACGAGAAACAAGATGATTCAATAAAAGAAATAAAGGCGGAACAAAGCATTCTTACAAAGGGTGTACTTGCATGCCTTAAAGGGCTTCATGAACAAGGGTGCAATGGACCTGTCACTCACGCAATTGAGGAAATTGAAGAACACATAAATAAACAAGCTCATAAATAGGAGGTATTCAAAATGAATGAGATTTTACTTAATGTTTTATCGGTTTTACTAACTGCAGTTATTTTGCCTTTGATATCTATTGCAGGAACTCAACTTATAAAATTCATCAATTCAAAAATCAAGAATAACGAATTAGCTAAACAGGTAACAACAGCAACCAGTATTGTAACAAATGCGGTAAGAGTAGTATTTCAAACTTATGTAGATGCTTTGAAGAAAAGCGGAAGTTTCGATAATGATGCTCAAGCTGAAGCATTGACTCGAGCAAAGAATATTGCTTTATCACAAATCACTGAAGATACCAAAAGTTATATTGAAGATAACTATGGTGATTTCAATAATTGGCTAACAATTCAAATTGAAGCAACCATTGATTTACTAAAAAATTCTTAAAATTAAGGAAAAATCGATGGCATTTATGTATAATAATTGTGGTAGTCATGAATGCCCGTAATGACATAAGTAATCGTTGTCCCTGGAGAATGCAGTGTCCTAGGCCAGGTTAAAACGGTGGATGCGCTGGCAGTCAGATAGCTGATGGTTTAGGTTCCTTGCCAACTTAAAAGGAACTTTTTTATAGAAAATGTTTTCATAGGGTGTTTGATGAGTTTTTTCTCAAAAAGCACCCTTTTTTCTTTTGCTTAAAAAAATAACTTAAGTGTTTATTTCATTTTTTCTCAAAATTTCTTCAAAGAAGAAAGAGTCCGATTTGACATATAAAAAATAGGTGGTAAACTACGTGTGAAAATGAAGTTGGCCGCTTAAAAATGTTTTCAAAAGGTAGGTGAAAATAATGACTTTAGAGTTATCTATGGATGAAGCAAAAATGCTAATGCTGCATCTTAATGAAGAATCATTTCAAGTGGAAGAACTAGCAAAAATTGAGACTGGGATAGATAAGGAAAATCTATGCAAAGAAGCTAAAATGATGATTGATATTTCTAATCGTATTAAAAAGATTATATCAGAGTAACAATTAGGTATTTTTCTAGTGCACTGTGTTTGATAAACATGGTGCTTTTTTCTTTTTCTATATTTTCTCCGACCAAATCGTGCATTTGTGTCCAAGGGATACTAAGGAGGTATCTCGTATGACTGATACAGAAAAGAATAAAATATTAGAACTTAGAAAACTTGGATTCGGATATCAAAAAATCGCAAAAGAAATAGGAATGTCAGTAAATGCGATTAGAAATTACTGCTCAAAAGCCGACTCATTAAGCGTATGCAAAGAATGTGGCAAGAAAATAAAATTTATTCCTGGTAGAAAGAGAAAGCAATTCTGTTCAGATAAATGTCGTTTCATTTGGTGGAATAAACATAGAAGTGAATTGAATCATAAAGTTAAGAATTATGTTATTTGTGCCTATTGTGGAAAAGAATTCATAAACTTCACAAATTCAATAAGAGTTTATTGTTCAGTTGATTGCTATAACAAGGTTAGAAGCAAAGGAGGAAACTCCAATGAATAAAGACAATATTTGCAAGTATTATTCTTCCTTATTGCTTTATAAAAAATTACTTTCTGATGGTGAAATTTCAGAGCAAGAATTCGATAAAATTGAAAATCGTTTAGCAAAGAAATATTGTATCAAAATTGATAGTATTATTAGGTCAAATGAGTTGATAAATTCCTCTTTTAGAGCAATATATGTAAGTGCAAAAAAAGGAGGTAATAACGAATGATAGTAAATGAAATAGTCCCTCAAGAGTTAGCGAATAAAAGGTTGAGAGTTTGTGCCTATGCAAGGGTATCAGCTGATAACGAAGATATGATGCATTCCTTATCAGCACAGGTAAGTCATTATAACGATATGATTGCTAGTAATCCTAAATGGATATTCGCAGGTATTTATGCTGATGGAGGTTTATCTGGTACTAAAACTAACAGACCTGAATTTCAAAGAATGATTCAAGATTGTAAAAATGGAAAGATTGATTTAATCGTCACCAAGTCAATTTCAAGGTTCTCAAGAAACACTATCGTTATGCTTGAGACAATTAGAATGCTTGATGAAATGGGAATTGATGTTTATTTTGAAGAACAGCAAATGAATATCAAATCTGGTAAAGGTGAGTTGATGCTTACTATTATTGGATCCTTCGCACAAGAAGAGGCAAGACAAGTGTCGGAGAATATGAAGTGGCGTATTAAAAAGGATTTTGAAAAAGGCATATTATGGGGAGGTAATAATCCATATGGTTACATTATCGACAGAAAAGAGAAAAGACTTGTCGTTAATCCAGAACAAGCCAAAGTTGTAAGGTTGATTTTTGAAGAATATCTTGATGGTAAGGGAGCATCACTAATTGCTAAGAAACTAAACAAAATGGGGTTCAAAACGATGATGAACTCAGAATGGAATAATAATGTTGTAATGGCAATTTTAAAAAACGAAGTCTATACAGGCGATTTACTTCTTCAAAAAACATATAGAGAAAATTACCTAACAAAGAAAACCTTAAAAAACAAAGGCGAATTACAACAGTATTATGTTGAAGATGACCACGAGCCTATTATCACACATGAAATGTTTGAAGAGACGCAAAGAATAAGAAATGAAAGAATAGATAAATTTAAAAATAAAATCTCTCATAGCAATAAAGCATATCCATTTACAGGAATAATCAAATGCTCTTGTTGCGGTTCTACTTTTAATCATAAAACCACAAAGTACAACAAACTATGGATTTGTAAGACTTTTAACATGAAAGGCAAGGAATATTGCCAAGAGTCAAAACAAATTGATGAGAGTAAACTTTATGAGGCAATTAATAAATACTTTGGTTGGGATTGTTTTAAAGAAAATGATTTCAAAACAAAAGTAGAATACCTTATTGCTAAACCAAATAATGAGATAGAAATGCACTTCAAAGATGGGAATATTGCAATAATCAAATGGGAAGATAGAAGTCGCAGTGAATCTTGGACTCCTGAGATGAAAGAAAAAGCAAGGCAAAAAAAGACTGAACAATACAAAAAAGAGGAGGTGGATTAAATGGGTAAAGTTAGAATAATTCCACAAACAATCAATCCATTAACTCAAGTTAAGATTGGTACTATTAAAAAGAAGAAAGTTGCTGCATATGCTCGTGTTTCAACTGATCAAGAAGAGCAAGAATCATCTTTTGATGCTCAAGTACAACATTTTACTGAACACATTAAAAGTCGAGACGATTGGGAATTCGTAAAGGTATATTCTGATGAAGGTATATCTGGTACATCACTGAAGAAAAGAGATGGATTCAACCAAATGGTAGCTGATGCTCTTGATGGTAAAATTGATTTGATATTAATGAAATCCATATCAAGATTTGCAAGGAATACTCTAGACCTTTTAACAACCGTTAGAAAACTTACTGCTAAAGGAGTGGAGGTATTCTTTGAAGAACAAAACATCTCTACACTTGATGGTGGTGGAGAGTTATTCCTTACCATTATGTCGAGTATTGCACAGGAAGAAAGCCGTACGATATCAGAAAACGTAAAGTGGGGTAAAAAAGAATCATACAAGAAAGGCAATGTATCATTTGCTTATTCTAGATTCTTAGGCTACAAAAAAGAAGATGGAAAAATTGTAATCGATAAGGAACAAGCGGTAGTAGTTAAACAAATTTATCAGTGGTATCTTAGAGATGGACTAACCTTAACTGCTATCGCTCAACGTTTGAATGAGAATTCCGTAAAAACTCCAGGTGGAAAGAATAACTGGACTGTCAATAATATCACATCAATCCTTACCAATGAAAAATACAAAGGACACGCTATTCTTCAAAAGACTTATTGCGATAATTTCCTAACTCACCAAATGAAAAAGAATACTGGGCAAATGCCAAAGTATCATGTTGAGGATAGTCATCCCGCTATTATTGATGAGGACACTTGGAATGAGGTCCAATTAGAAATCCAAAGAAGAAGAGAAATAGGCACTTGTTATTCTTCAACTGATGTTTTTAGCGGAAAACTAATATGTGCCGACTGCGGTTCTTTTTATGGAGCAAAGGTATGGCATTCCACGAGCAAGTACGCTAGAACTGTTTATCAATGCAACCATAAGTTCAAGCATAAATGCCAAACTCCACACTTGGAAGTAAGTTTCATAAAAGAGAAATTCATAGAGGCCTATAATAAGGTGATGATTGATAAAGAATCCTTGATTGAAGATACAAAAGAGGGAATAACTGTTTTATGCGACTTTGCAGGAATAGATGGACGATTGATTGAACTTCAAAATGAAATGGATATTGTATCTGAACTGTCAAATAAGATGATTATTGAGAATATGCATAAACTACAATCTCAAGAAGAATACACTAAAAAATATGAGGAATTGCTAAAGCGTTATGAAAAAGCAAATGTAGAATATGGAAGAATCCAAGATGAGAAGTTGCATAAGATTGGTTTGTCACAAAAACTAGAGTCATTCATTAAAGATTTAGAGAATAGACCTGCAAGCATTGATTATTTCGATGAAACTACATTCCGCTTTATGGTTGAGAGCGTAAAGGTATCAAGGGATAAGAAACTAACATTTAAGTTTAGAAACGGAAAAGAGATAGAAGTATAAGAAATTAGATAAGTATTGACCTTCATAAGAATTAACAATGGGCAGTTTCCAAAAGTGACCTTATTCCGATAAAAATCCAATATAGCACAAAAGAGTATCAATCTCCTAATACAACGGAGACTGATACTCTTTTCTTTTTTCAGATTATTCTATTCTGAAGAAACCTTCAATCAATCAACAAGATAGCTCAAAAAACAAGAAAAGCCGAAGTTAGTGTGACAACCCGACCTCGACTTTTCGCAAAATTATTGATTTAACGAGAAAAGAGCAGTTGACTCCGATTTTATTCAGTTTTCAATATTCGGAATGACGGCACTTTTACGTTACACTGACGGTCATGCGCACTTAGAAAGAAGGCTCATACAGGTACGCTTACGCTCCATATCGGAATGAATGTAGCGGTTAAGCGTGACTTCTACGGAGCTATGCCCTAAAATCTCGGACAGCGTTTTCACATCAAAGCCCAGTTCGACACACCTTGTTGCAAATAAATGGCGCAGGCTGTGATAGTGGAATGACGGCAAATCTGCGTTATGCAGTATTTTAGCGAAGCGGTACTGCATTGTTCTTGGCTCAACAGGCTTTTTCCTGCCGGACACCACATAGACCTCACCGTTATCCTTAAACCGTCTGAGCAGAGGAAGCAGGCAATCAGGGATAGGAATTGTTCGTTTAGAACTTTCGCTTTTCGGCTCAGTGATGATGAGCTTGGTTTGTTTGGATCCTGTTCTGCACTGCACACGCTGAATGGTCTTGCTGACGGTCAAAACACGTTTTTCAAGGTCAATCTCTTTCCATTGCAGAGCGCAGACCTCACCGATACGCAAGCCCATATACATCGAGATTGCAATACCCACGCTCGTAACAGACGGACGCTCGTCCAGATATTTTTCAAGCCTGAGCTGCTGTTTCTTGTTCATAACAGCAATTTCAGGCTTATTCTTTTTGGGGAGAACGATACCGTCAAGTACGTTACGGATTCTATATTCACGGCTTGCATAGCGAAAAACCGACTTGAACAGCACGATAATATCAGACAGATACCGCACCGACAAGCCCTCTTTTATCTTGCGTTCGATAAAAGCATATATATCTTTCGCTTTCAGCAGACAGCACTTTATCTCTCCAAATGCAGGTATAAGGTGCTTTTCGGCTTTCATGACGTAGTTGGCAGCCGTTGACTCCTTTATTCGTGATGCTGTCACATGAAGCCACTCGGTCACAAACTCTCTGACCGTCATTTCCGTTACAGCGTACTCGTCCTCGCTGTGATCCAGTGCTATCATAGCCTTGTATTCGGCTTCATCACGGCTTTTTCCGTAGAACGAACGGAATACACGTCTGCCGTTCTCATCTTTGCCCATAGATATACGGCACTCCCAGCGTCCGTCCCTGCGTTTATAAGCTGTTTTCTTGCTCATTCATTAAAACCTCCAATTAATCATCGTTCAGTATAAGTAATTATGGAAACAATAAAAAAACAATCCACCTATCTTGACAAGACATACATAATTTGCTATAATAATAAGGTATATTAGAAACTGTGTGAGAAACATACGAATCAAGTTTAGCGTATCGTCAATTCAATAATTTTGCGAAATACGAAGCTGTATTTTGCAGTATGTTAATGACTGTTAAGGAGTAATATAATGGATGCAAACCAGAATTTGACAGCGGAAATGATTAAAATAGACCCCTATAATTATACACTATCCGAGATGGTGGATGTAATTGGGGAAACCGAAGCAAAAAAGCTGTTTAAATCTATTTATAAAGGCACATCGAAATTAAGTTATCAAACTATAAAGGTGAAAGATGTTTTTAATGGTGGCGACACAAGAAAATATGCGTTCGAATTATGTGACCATTATTGCATTGAAACTGTTTGTATTCAAAGAAAAACCGGTACTACAGTGTGTGTAAGTACAATGGTAGGATGTCCCGTTGGATGTGTTTTCTGCGAATCTGGGAAAAACGGTTTTATCCGTAACTTAACTCCATCCGAAATTGTTCAGCAGATTGTACTACTTAGAGAAAAAGTCAATCGAATTGTTTTTATGGGGATGGGTGAACCACTGTTCAATTATGATAATCTGGTTAAGGCGATACATATTCTACGTGATAGGGATGGATTGAATTTTCCTACAGATGGAATCACAATTTCAACAGTCGGGCCGCTACAGCAACTTAAAAAAATAAGAGAAGAACATTTGAAAATACAGTTGACTCTCTCGCTTCACGCAACAGATCAGAGAACTCGTGACATTGTCATGCCCCATATGAAAGGACATGATATTAGAAAAGTTGTGGAAACCGTACTTTCTTATTCCGAAAGGCACAACAGAAAAGTCACTATAGCGTATTTGCTTATTCCGGGGTTAAATGATCGTTCAAGCGATGTAAGACAGTTAGGAAAGTGGTTTAGAGGAAAGAATGTGTTGATTAATCTTCTTCAGTATAACGAAACATCGAATAGTCGCATTAAACGTCCAAACAAGCAGCAGTTAGTTGCGTTTAAAACAAGATTGGAGGATGCTGGCTTAGAGGTTAAGATTAGAGAGTCCCGTGGAAATAGAATCAAAGCAGCTTGTGGACAACTAGTTAGCGAATACAACAGGCAGGGAAAGAAAACAGCAAATCGGACTGTAAATGGAACTGAGAATTCAAACGGAAGCGTGCGAAAATCTTCATTTACAGGAAGAGCAAGTTCGAAGAGACATCCTTTTGCAAAACACAAAAATGTTGGGAAAAAGAGAAAGCATGAGTAAGCTAGAACTTTATAATATATATGCTGGTTATGAAGAGAGCAAGCCTGTTCTTAAAGATATTTCTTTTTTTGTAGAGAAGGGTGAGTTCATAGTCCTTCTAGGAACATCAGGGTGTGGAAAGACCACTATATTGAATCTCATCGCTGGGATGATTCCAATATCAGCTGGAGAATTATACATAGATGGGGTTAAATCAAATGATACTCCACCTCGAAAGCGAAACATAGCCATGGTGTTTCAAAACTATGCATTATACCCTACAATGACGGCATATGAAAATATTGCTTTTCCATTACAAAATGCTCATTATAAAAAAAAGGATATCGACTCGTCTGTCAAGAGCATCGCCGTTGAATTAGGGATCGATGACCTTCATCAGAAATGGTGGAGGATTTTTTATTGCACCTATATTGAGTTTTTGAAGATTTGGTGGTAAAATATAACGATTTAGAAGACACATAGAATTTCTAGATGGGTGGCATGGGCGAAGAAGGAGATTTTTATGTACGAATTTGTAAGTAAAAATGAATACGCCCCTATTAGAATTGAAATAGAGGCAATAATTAAGAAAGTTCAGAAGATATTAAAAGAACAAGATTCTGATCAAACATTTCAGTTTAAATTAATCGGAAGTGGTGGTAGGCACCTTATTACTAGAATTAAAGGTGGCAAT
>ULKR01013182.1_pt1 | contig 22737 bp, 18 predicted proteins | sample 1951181 | NCBI WGS metagenome assembly ULKR01 (sample SAMEA4835503, study PRJEB28245) | human gut metagenome | biome: gut microbiome; material: fecal sample | place: Denmark | collected 2008 | reverse complement strand
TCGTCAACTTTCCCTCATAACCGAAAAGAAAGAAACAAACTTAACTACTAACCCCATTATCCACTTATTTATATGAAGAAAGTATTATTCGGTTTCGCATTCGCTGTTGCTCTTCCGCTCTTTGCGCAACAGAAACCTGTATATCTGGATGCGAGCAAACCTATGGAAGTAAGAGTAGAAGATGCGTTGAAACGGCTGACCGTGGAAGAAAAGGTAGCCATGCTGCATGCACAAAGTAAATTCAGCAGTCCGGGTGTACCCCGTCTGGGTATTCCGGAATTTTGGATGACGGACGGTCCTCACGGAATCCGTCCCGAAGTTCTTTGGGATGAATGGAATCAGGCCGGATGGACCAATGACTCTTGTGTAGCTTTTCCGGCATTGACCTGTTTGGCGGCTACATGGAACCCCGAGATGTCCATGCTTTATGGCAAAAGCATTGGTGAAGAAGCACGCTATCGTAACAAGACCGTTCTTCTGGGACCCGGTGTTAATATTTATCGTACTCCGCTGAACGGACGTAACTTTGAGTACATGGGCGAAGACCCGTACCTGGCTTCCCGTATGGTGGTTCCTTACGTGCAGGGCGTACAACAGAATGGGGTGGCAGCCTGCGTGAAGCACTATGCGCTGAACAATCAGGAAATCAACCGCCACACCACCAATGTCATAGTAGACGACCGTGCCCTGTATGAAATCTATCTGCCCGCTTTCAAGGCGGCCGTTCAGGAAGGTAAAGCGTGGTCTATCATGGGAGCTTATAACCTGTATAAAGGTCAGCATGCCTGCCACAACCAATATCTGCTGAACGATATTCTGAGAGGCGAATGGGGCTTCGACGGTGTGGTTGTTTCCGACTGGGGCGGCACGCACGATACTGATCAGGCTATTACAAACGGTCTTGATATGGAGTTCGGAAGCTGGACGGATGGTCTTGCCAATGGCAGCAGCAACGCTTATGATAACTATTATCTGGCTATGCCTTATCTGGAACGTATCAAATCGGGCAAAGTAGGTACGAAGGAACTGGACGAAAAAGTACGTCGCATCCTGCGCCTGGCATTCCGCACTACAATGGATGTGAACCGTCCTTTCGGTTCTATCCTTTCTCCCGAGCATTACGAGGCTGCCCGCCGCATTGGTGAAGAAGGCATTGTGCTGCTGCAAAACAAAGACGGCGTATTGCCCATCGACTTGAATAAAGTGAAGAAGATTGCCGTTATCGGTGAGAATGCTGTGAAAATGATGACCGTAGGTGGTGGTAGCTCCTCCCTGAAGGTGCAGCGCGAACTTTCTCCGTTGGATGGCATCAAAAACCGCGTAGGAAACAAGGCGGAAGTTGTTTATGCCCGTGGATACGTAGGCGATGCCCGTGGCGAATATAATGGTGTGGTAACCGGTCAGAATCTACAGGATGACCGTACGCCTGAGGAGCTGATTGCCGAAGCCGTAAAGGTGGCTGCGGATGCCGACTATGTGATCTTCATCGGTGGACTGAACAAGAGTAACAATCAGGATTGCGAAGATACCGACCGTGCTGGCTTGGAATTGCCGTACGGACAGGATGCTGTCATTTCAGCTTTGGCGAAGGCAAACAAGAATCTTGTAGTCATCAATGTTTCCGGCAATGCGGTAGCTATGCCCTGGATTGCGGAAGTTCCTTCTGTTTTGCAAGCTTGGTTCCTGGGATCGGAAGCCGGAAATTCAATCGCTGCCGTGTTGATGGGGGATGCCAATCCTTCCGGCAAGCTGCCTTTCACTTTCCCTGCTCGTCTGGAAGATGTTCCGGCTCATAGCGTTGGCGAATATATCAGTCAGAGAAGTAAGGATGTGGTAGATATGAAATACAACGAAGGCATCTTTGTGGGGTATCGTTGGGCGGACAAGCAGAAGAAGGTGAAACCATTGTTCCCCTTCGGACACGGGCTGTCTTACACAACGTTTGCTTATGGCAAACCTGCGGCTGATAAGAAAGTGATGTCTGCCGATGATCAGATCAGTTTTACCGTAACCGTGAAGAATACCGGTGACCGCGAAGGACAGGAAGTCGTGCAATTGTATATCAGTGATAAGAAATCCTCTCTGCCCCGTCCTGTCAAAGAGTTGAAAGGTTTCAAGAAAGTGAAACTGGCTCCGGGCGAAGAGAAAGAAATTACCTTCACCGTAGATAAAGAAGCTTTGAGCTACTTTGACGATGCCCAACATGTCTGGGTAGCCGAACCGGGTAAGTTTGAAGCTGTTATCGCCGCTTCGGCAGCGGATATCAAAGGGATCGTTCCTTTTGAATTGAAGTAATAACGTTATTAAGTTGACAAGAGGAAGGGTGTAGTCGCAAGATTACGCCCTTTATTGTTGTCAGTCAGGGAGATATAGGCGCTTCGCCGGGTCTCTATTTGTTCCATTTAGTTTCTTCCTGTTGAAACAAAAGTGCCTTGCCTAAGGAACAAAAGTTTCTTCCTTGAGGAACAAAAGTTTCTTACCTAAGAAACAAGAGTGCCTTACCTAAGAAACAAAAATGCCAGTAAAGTGAAACGGATATTTCTTCATAATGGGGTGATACCGGATTAGTATCGCCTTCCGAGAGAAGAAAGCATCGGGCTTATTTCCAGAAGCTTACCACTCGTATTGCTCCACGTATTCGTCATATACGGGTTCTTCCTTTATTCCTCTTTTGAGAAACAGTTGACGGATGTATTCCTGTTCTTTGGGTTTAAGAAGTCGTTCCTTGCGGTAACAGCGGTAATAGGTGGTTCGGTTAAGCTCTGCCATAAGTTCTCGTTTGATGCCGAGGGCTTCTTTGTGCGGTACATTATCCAACAGGTGGGTGATGCCGAGTGCGAAACGTTTCTTTTTATCCGCCATGAAGTACGGGCAGGATTCTTTGTGCGAACTAAAATAGTTTGGATTTACAGTACTGATTACTGGGTAGTTGTCCGGGACATAGGCTGTCACCAGGTAGCGCATACATTTGGCGGAGTGTTTGCATTGCTTGTTGAGGCAGTGGAGGAAGGTGGCCGGTACCTCGCTGTAGTTAAAGTCGGGACTCATAATTGTATTCGTTTATAAGTAAATAATAGCAAAGGTAGTGTTTACTGGGGGAATAATCGCTCAGTCTGCAAGAAAAAGATGACAACTCATTTGTTTTATAATAAAGGCAAGACTATAAAGCATATAATGTAGTAATTAATACAAAATTGTCTTCTATGAAATTTCCTCCCTTTTCCTTTCTAATCGTGGCGAGGAGTGTGTATAGCCTGGGCGAGAATAGTAAAGTTGTATATTCTATCTTGTATTTATTGTATTTATGATTATTTCTTGCTCTTTCTTATATTAAATAGTTTGGATTAATTTCTTTAGAAAGTTTCGGATATTGAAACAAATAAAATAAAAATATGCGGATAATGGAAATGCAAACTGATATTTTCTCTTTTTTCTTATTTTGGTCATTCTTATTGTGCATACTAGCATTATTAGTTGTGTGGCCTCTTTTTTAGTGCCTATAACAGAACTTGATACGATTTCCAGTCTTCTTTATTTCCACGATATTTGCAATCTGAGATTTTGTCCTTTTTTGGTTTGTTATTCAAGGTTTGAAGGGGATGAAGTCGGGATGCCGAAGCATGGAATAGATGGAGAGTGCAAAGATATAAAATGTTTCTTTAAAGAATGCTCTCCTTCATCAAAGTTTCACGGCATGAAATTGGATTTATAGAATGGTTTTAAAATAAAAAGAAGGAATAAATGAAGAAAATACTAGTCTGCATACTATTCATATTGGGTTTATTGTCGGTTGAAAGTAAAGCTCAAAAGGTTGCCGTAAAAAGTAACCTGCTTTATGATGCCACTACTACTATGAATCTTGGTTTGGAAGTTGCTTTGGCACGTAAGTGGACACTGGATATCCCGGTCAACTATAATCCATGGAAATTTGATGATGCCCGTTTGAAGCATTGGGGTATACAGCCGGAGCTTCGATACTGGTTCTGCGAAAGCTTTAACCGTACGTTCATCGGGTTGCATGCGCACTATGCCGACTTCAATGTAGGTGGATGGCCAGATTGGCCGTTAATCAGCGAGAATATGCAGAACATGCGCTATCAGGGACGTCTCTATGGTGGTGGGCTTTCAATCGGGCATTCATGGATATTAAAGAAGCGTTGGAGCCTTGAGGCTTCTATCGGACTGGGATATGCACGTATTTTATATGATAAATATCCTTGTGCAACGTGTGGCACCAAACTGAAAGATACCAGCAAAAATTATCTGGGTCCTACAAAAGCGAGCTTATCACTTATTTACTTAATTAAATAGATTGAGAATGATGAAAATAAATATGCAATTCATTGCACTGGCACTGGCTCTCTTATTCCTAAATGTGAACGGAGCATCGGCTCAGGACCGTTCATACGAAGGTATTATCAGGATAGAACCTGTACGGTTGGAACAATCGGGTGAATTCCTCCATATAGATCTGGATGTCATTATGGATGATGTGAAAGTGAAGTCTGCACGTGGAGTGGATTTTATTCCTCAGCTGATTTCGTCTACTACCACCCGCGATCTTCCGAGAATATCTATTAAAGGCCGGAATGAGTATCTGGCCTATGAACGCAGGTTATCGGTAATGAGCCGGAAGCAGAAGGATAGTTATAGACTTCCCTATCTGGTAGAGAAGAATTACAAGAAAAAAAGTGGTGTGCTGCAATACAGATATGCGTTACCCTATGAACCTTGGATGGCAGATGCCCGGTTGAACGTGCAGCGTGACGAATGTGGTTGTGGTGAAAGCACATTGATGAATGTGGAATATGCTTTTGATAAGGTTACGCTTGAACGTATGCTGGTGCCATATGTAGTGACTCCCTATTTGTCTTATGTAGAACCGATGGTGGAAGAGATAAAGAGTCGTGATGTACAAGCTGAATGTTTCCTGGACTTTGTGGTGAACAGAGTGGATATTCGTCCTGAATATATGAATAATCCCAAGGAACTGGGTAAGATACGTGCCATGATTGACGATCTGAAGAATGATGCTAATGTGAATGTGAAGCGCTTGGATATTATTGGCTATGCTTCTCCTGAAGGAACGCTGGAAGCGAATAAACGTTTGTCTGAGGGTCGTGCCATGGCATTGCGTAACTATCTGGCTACGCAGTATGATTTCCCGAAGAACCAGTATCATATCCAGTTTGGAGGTGAAAACTGGGAAGGATTGGTGAGGGTACTTGCTACCGTTGAAATGGATGATAAAGCAGAAGTGCTGGATATCATTGAGAATATTCCGATAGAGAAAGGAAGAGAGACGAAGCTGATGAAGTTACATGGTGGCGTGCCATACCGGTTCATGTTGAAGAATATTTTTCCGAGTCTACGTGTCGCGATCTGTAAAGTGAGCTATGATATTAAGAATTTCAATCTGGAAGAGGCGAAAGAAGTGATAAAGAGACGGCCTCAGAATCTGAGTTTGAACGAGATGTTTATGGTGGCTAATACGTATCCGAAAGGTTCGCAGGAGTTTATCGATATCTTCGAAACTGCTGTCCGTATCTATCCGGAGAGTGAAATAGCCAATATGAATGCAGCTACCGCAGCCCTTTCACGCAATGATCTGGTTTCTGCGAAACGCTATTTAGAGAGGGTGAAGTCAGCAGACTATTCACCGGAGTATAATAATGCAATGGGAGTATTACTATTAATGAAGGAGGATTATGAATTGTCAGAGAAACATTTAAAGATTGCCAAAGAGTTGGGGCTGGATGTAGCCCAAAGCAACTTGGAAGAATTAGCTAAGAAGAAAGCTAATGCTATTGAGATCAGGAAAAAGAGTAAATAAACAAATAATAAATAAGAACCGGAAAGTGGTTACTATTAAAGTGAATAATTATATCTATTAATTTCTAATAAATTTTTGTATTATGCTAAAGATTAAATCAATTTTAGTATCGTTGCTGGCCCTTGGGGCAATGGCAAGTTGCTCAACAAATGAGCTGGAAGGAGAAGATACGAGGACGGGGGCCGATTTGGATGTGGCTTACATGTCATTGCGGATTACATTACCTACCCAGAAGGCAAGTACCCGTGCTGCAGGTACTTCTACGGAAAAAGATCCTACCGGACATGAAGGTGATGTCAACTCTCTTTACGTCATTACATTCGACAAGGACCAAAAACTGGTACACCATTCCAGAAAGAATCCTGTTATTGTTTTGGGATCAGGCGATTTGTCGCCCCAAGTTAGCGGTAATCAAGGTACGACAGAGGCGATTCTGGTAAGTGCCAGTACTAAGTATTTGCTCGTTGTCGTTAATCCGGGTACATTGTTGGAGACGAGATTAAGGGCTTTGACTGCCGGTGCTTTATACAATGATATCAACATGGCTATCGTTAAAAGCCTAACAGCTGGCAGCAAACCTGAGACACTTGTAGGTGAGATTGCGGATCCTGCGGATAGTGGTAAGGGTTTTACGATGATCAATGCCGGTTCCTACGATGTTAGTGGTGACAAGTGGAACCAAGGTTGTCTGCTTGACGTAGAAACTAATGTGATTTCTGTTGATGGTACTACCATTAAAGATGAAGCCGCAGCCAAAGAGGAAGCGGAAAAAGTTGGGAACAGAGCGACGCTGAAAATTGAACGTCTTGCTGCAAAAGTGGAAGTAGCTGTTAAATCACCTGGTCTGACTGTATTGCCTGAAGGAGCAACATTCGAATTCGGTGGTTGGACACTCGATTATTACAATAGCACTTTCTATCCATTTGCAGAGAAATCTAAAACCAAAGCGACCCATACTGCAGCTTTCTATGAGAATAGTTTCTATACTACGGATCCGAACTTTACGGATCCAGGTCACAGAACCGGAATTGTTCTAAACGAGGTCAAGGATCGTGCGCCCCTTGTAACCTGGAAAGCTAAAAGTGAAACTCTAACTCCGGTTTTTGAATATTGTATTGAGAATACAATGGCTGATGCCGACCAGAAGTTTGGTGCAGCTACCCGTGTAGTAATAAAAGGGAAATACGCTCCAAAAGATTTTACACTCGGAAATGACTGGTTCTCTTTCGGTGGCATAAACTATCCGACTCTTGCAAATCTTCAGCTTGCGTATTCTACAGCTGGTACTACGATTAAGGCTAAGGCTGATGAATTGGAATTGGCAGGGGAGGATCCGATCACTGCACTGGCGAATGCAAAGCTCTTCTATCCTGTAGAAACATTGCTTATGGAAGTTTGCGATAACTTCTTAGGTGCGGTAAATACAGCATTAAGTGCCTCAATTGCCGCTTTTGCAGATCTTGATCAAGATACGCATCTTGATAATATCACAGATGGTGGTGAGATTGTGAAGATTGCCAAGTGTATTAAGTGGTATCAGAAGAGTCTTAACTATTACTATTATGAGATTCGCCATGATAATACTGATGATGAATATATGTACTTTGGTAAATATGGTGTAGTACGTAATAACTGGTATAACCTTACTCTGAATAAGGTGAATGGTTCTGGTACTCCATGGTATCCTGGCGGTGGACCAGAAGATCCGGATCCGGAAAAACCAATTGATGAAAAGCCCGGATTCCTTGCTTTCGATATTGAAATAGCTCCGTGGGTATACTGGCAGACTGGTTTTGAGATTTAATATACTCTCTATGAAAAAGCGCAGGGCAGTGCAAAACTGCCTGCCCTGTATTTTTTTTAATGATATTCCATATGGAAATGAACCGTAGGGAAAAGTAAAATAAGCCGGTGACAGGCTTTCTAAAAACAGCACGGAAACATCTTGGCGCATCAGAAATGCATGGAGTGCAAACCGCGCGCCCCCTAAAATGGAAATAACCGGAGATCATTAAGCAGGATCTCTGACAATATAAACGGCAGTCCTCAAAGCACTGCCTCATAAAAGAAAAAAGATATGTTCGGAAAAACCAAATCGCTATTCTTTATTGTCACCTCGCTGTTGTTCATCGCTTCGTGCGATAGTATACGTGAGGATTTGCCTCGGTGCGAACTTTGGCTGGAATTCACATTCGACTACAATATGGAATATGCGGATGCGTTCAATCCGCAGGTTAAGTCGGTAGATGTATTTGTTTTTGATAGTGATGACAAACTGGTTCTCTCTAAAAGAGCGGAATCTACTGAACTGATTGGTGGAAACCGAATGCCGTTGACTGACGAACTGGACTTTGGCAACTATAAAGTGCTGACTGTAGGCGGACTGTCCGACAAATTTAGCGCTTTAGGAAATGGAGGTAGCGGGATGGCTTTGCGGTCGACCACTTATCAGCAAGTCACTTTAGCTCTGAACCGTGAATCGGATATCGTGGATTTTGAGTTTCCGCACCTCTATTTCGGAGCAATTGTGGAAGTGAATCATTTGCCATCCAATACCAGTCACAATGTTTATCAGGTAAACATGGTACGTAACACCAACCGGTTTAATATTGCGTTGATGGATTATGAAGGTCGAGAAGAAACTGAGAATCAGTACTCTTTTGAAATCCAGTCGCCTGAAAATGCCATCTATTCCTGGGAAAACGAGCCTACAGGTCAGGGACCGATTACATATGCGTCTCATTATTCAGGACCGGGTGACACCTCTGAAGTGCTAATGTCAGCGCGTATGAATACTATGCGTCTGTTTAACCGGACGGGATGGGATTACCGTTTTATTATAAGAAATGCGGATACAGGAACAGAAGTGTGGAGCTATGATTTGATGAAACTGTTGAGTATTGCTCGGCCGGAGTACCGTCATGACGGTACGGTGCTTCCTTTTCAGGAGTATCTTGACAGGCAGAGCGAATGGAGCCTGATGTTCTCTGTAGTAGAAAAGCCGGGAGGAGGATTCCTTCAAATCGGTCTTCTTGTAGGACCCTGGGTTTATTGGCTTCATGATATCGAAATATAAGAATGAGGGAAAAAATACTATATATCGTTTGTATGGCCTTCACAGTCCTTTTGTTCTCATGCAGCAAGGATGCGATGGATGATGAACTGCTCCCTGTTACCCGGGCGCAGCTTAGCATCGGACTTGAGGACAAATCGGAAGTGGAGCGGCAGGAGGAAATAAAATCCATCCGGTTTATTGTGTTCAGCAACGCGTCGGGCGACGTGAAGCTGAATGTGAATAAACTTGTTACGTTGGATACTCCGGCCACAGCCACCGATATAACTGCGAAAAACCTCGAAGTGATTCCTAACAACGATATTATGGTTATTGTCATCGCCAATGAGCCGCAAAGTCTTACGAGTAAGCTCAATACTGTCACCAGCCCATGGCTATTGCAGAGCGTGGACTATGATATAGCCAACATATTGGACAGTGACGGAGAGATTGTTTCGACCACCGGTATGCCAATGACTGGGGTAATCAGGGATATATCCGTGGCGTCTGATGAAGTCAAGGCGGTAAAGATGGTTGTCGAGCGTGCTGTGGCTCGCGTTGATATCTTCCTTGAAGCTACAGATGGTGGAGCTGTGACAGGATACACAAAGGATGTCACCAGTGTCACTTTACACAACTTCACCCATAACAGTTATTTTGTGATGGGAAATGAGGCCAACTATACGCGTGACAACGCTAACCCCTCGAAGAATTACGGGAAAGTGATGACAAATGCAGTAGATGGTGATTTGCTGACGCAGACTTGGACAGCTGCAACAACTGAAACCTGGGCGTATTCATCTGTAGCTGGAGCCGAAAATAGAAAAATACTCTGCTCATTTTATGTTGCCGAGCGTATTTTCAGGTCAGATTCTTCCGACCAATTGGCTATTAGTATGGTAAATGTTCTGAAAGGACCTCCAAGTGTTACAGGAATAGCAGAGAAGGTGATAAAAACAATAACAAAAGTCGATAATTCAGGTACTCCGACAGCGCAACCTTTTACGGAGATCCGGAGGAATAATGTGTATCAAATTACAGCTCGGGTTGGCAAAATCGGTATTCAGATAATAACGATAAGTGTGGAAGGATGGGGTAAGGTTCAGGATATTGATCTGGATATGTATCTGTGATGCTTTCGGGCGGATGTTTTTTTAATTGGGAAAGGAATAGGATGATAAAGTTTAATAATAGTATTAGGACGATTGTAACGGCAGTTATTCTTCCGGTCATATTCTCTTCGTGTATCAGAGAAGAAATGACGTGCGGAAATCAGATTGTTGTGCAACGTATTGGAGAAGATGGAGGTGCCGTTACCCGTGGTACGGCTGTCTCTTCCGTATCCGATCTGGAGAATCAATTATTCGGCTTTTCAGCTTCTCTGACACCTGCTGCGTCTGCTACACAAATGTACTTCAACGAAAAAGCCCGGGTGAATGCAGGAGGCATAACGGGTACTATATTGCCGGAACAATACTGGCCGGCCCTGCTGGGAGCCAGCATGAAGTTCTTTTCATGGTATCCATATGAGGGTACGTATGCGCCTGCCGCAACTTTCGCTAACCCTGCACAAATGTTGCTGAATTATACGGCCGATGCTGATGCTGCCAATCATGTGGATGTGATGGCTGCCGTATCTACACCCGGCTGGAATGAAGGCGTGGGTATACATTTTTATCATACTCTGACCAAAGTTACTTTTACGTTTCAAAAGAAGGATCCAGTACCTGATGTGGTAACTATTCAGAAGATTGAATTTCAGGGTGTGCCGAATGTTGGTAAACTTACTGTGGGCACTATACCTGCCAAGACAACAGCGAATGGAAAGCCTGGCTTTGTGTGGAATGACGTCACTACAGGAAATATCGTTTCTACTCTCAGCAGTAATAATACGGTAACAGATGATAAGGTCTTGCTTGGTGACACATTTTTGATGTTGCCTACCGATCAATTCTCCGATGAGGCGAAGATTGTTGTTACCACTAATTTAGGTGAGCGGGAGTTTATGTTCAAGGATATTGTTGCTACCAAACCTCATTCATGGGAATCGGGTGAATACATCAACTATAACATTACAATCTCGAATACAATCTATCAGATATCGGCTACTCCGCTTCCGTGGGATAAAAATCCGGTAATAGATGTGATTTTTGACGGACAGTATTATCTTAAATTGTCACAAGCTAATGTGAGACTGGAAGGGAAAGGTAATACTGTGGATATAGTAGTAAAAACGAACTATAATGCGATACCATACACAGGCTATCCGGCAGGAGCGCAATTAACAGTAACCAATACAGCTTGGTCTGAAGTTAACCTGCTTAATTCGTCCGAAGCTAATGGTGTGTATACTTATACTATTCGTGCTGTGATAAGTGACTATATCGGTACTGTTGCCGACTTTCGTGATATGAGATTTTATATTACTGCCGGTAACATGAATCTTGGTGTACCTATACAACAGTGGGGTGGAGCTGGCAACTGGATAACCCCGGATATCGTATTTGCCGATAATGATCCCACCACAGAAGGAATCAAAAGACGGCGTAAAATAGTCTTTAACACGACTGCCTTAACTAACTCTACAGACAGTTGGAAATGGAATTGGGAAATAAGCGAAATAAGAGATCCTGATAATATTCTGCTGAATGCTGAAACGATGCTTTGGGCAAATGGCACAGGTGGTGGGTGGCTTTACTTCTATTACAAGGCCAATGCCACAGAGGGCTCTAAAGCCACGCTGGTATTACACAATACGAATGGTGACAATCCGGATGTGGAGATAGAATTAACTGTACCGGACGATGCGTCTGCTACAGCATAGATATATGAACCTTTTTAAGAGAAAATTATAATGAGATATACTGTTTCAATATTCAAAAAGCATTTGTTGATGTATACTCTGATGACAGTGGTATGCCTCAGTGGGTGTGTACAAGAGGAGTTTGCAACTCCTCCAAAGAAAACTGAAAACAGCGTGGAATTTAGTCTGTCTGTTTTCGATGTGAAAATGCCGTCAGTAGCTTCACGCTCAATGGTAGGAGTGGGAGAGGCTAATAAAGAAGATGAGGTACAAAGTGTAGATATTCTGGTGTTTGATGCTTCAGTAGAACCTGCTGTTCTTTTGGAATGGGTGGAAGTGGAAAGCCAGAATATTGAGCAGAATTTAGCTGGAGGTAGCTCAAAGGTAGATTTTTCAGCTCCGCTTACTCTCTCTTCCAAGAAAGTGTGCATAGCGGTAGTGGCAAATTGCTCACTTTCCGGTTTAACGAAAGGGACTCCCAAAAATGATGTATTGAACAGTCTGATTTTTCAAAATAGCGGAAAGTGGCTTGCTGATGCTGATAATTACACCGCAATTCCTATGTACGGAGAGATAGAGGTGGCGAAGATAGAACCTTCGGTGAGTATAGCCAACATTGAGATGAAGCGAATGTTGGCACGTATTGATATACAAAATTCAACTTCTAATTTCAAAATAGAAGATGTGTATCTGGCCAATTTCAATACAAATGGATATGTGTCTCCTGAATGGGATAGTAATGGGAAGATAAACCTGACACCAACTGCCCCCAATATGCCATCCGACCCGGGTAAGACTTTGGGTGCAGAGAATGCTATTAGGTATCAGGTGAATGGCGCTGCCTCTTATATTGGAGAAATCTATGCTCTTGAAGCTTCTGCGGCAATAGATGCCGGTGGAGTGGGTGAGGACGGTAATGCAAGTCGCAAGAATGCGACATGTCTGATTGTAATGGGGAAGATGATTGAAAATGGAGTTGCAGTTGGAGACTCTTACTATTATCGGGTAGATTTTACCCAAAAGGTCACGATAGAGGAAGGAACGGAGGTAGAGTATATGCCTTTGATGCGAAATTACAAATATGTTGTTGACATTAATGAGGTTTCAGGTCCGGGGTTTACTGATAAAGTTGACGCCTTGGCTTCCTATACAGTAATGTCTAACATGAAAACGCGTGTGATTAGCTATAACCGTAATAAAATAAAGGATGTAGTCTACAATGGGCAGTATATGCTTGGTGTGAGCGTAACAGATGTGCAGATATCTCAATTTCAGATTAGTGAATACGCCGTAGATGTATTTACTGATGTCCCTGGCGGCTGGACAGCTACCGTTACAAATGGGGAGAGTTGGCTCAGAATTAATGATGGTACTTCCGGTGGGAGTGCTACAATGTCTGGTGCATCAAATAGTGATACACAGTTTAAGCTGAGTATGGGGTATTTTGATAATGCGTTAGGAATCGGTGACACTCGTACGGGGACTGTTCTGCTGAAAACGGCGAGGCTTTCCCAGGAGATTACAGTGACGCAGAAGATGATAGAGCCGGGGGTAATCAAGTTTGTGGACGCATACGGAAATGAAATAGAGAATCTCTTCTTTCGCCTTAGGGCAACTAATGTTGCCGCTAATACCATTGAACCGCAATCTGTGTATGTGATGTTTTCTACGGATAGACTTGATGCACGGCTTGAGCCGGACAGGGATTTTGCGGGCTTAATAGCGTACCCGGATTGGGGAGGTTTAATTCCGGCTCTGAATCCGGATAGAGTCACAACTACACCGTTTTACGGTAGTGTACAGGCCTTTAGCGTAGAGCCGAAAGTTAAAGTGGATGGCGATGGGAAAAGTGAATATTGGCGTGTGGACAAACTGTTATTCACTCTGCACAATAAAGAAGGAATTCTGTTAGGTGCACAGAGGGAATTTAGCATTATCCAAGCATTGTTGGATTTCTCATTTCAGTATTATGAAAGTGTAGTTCCTCGTTCCTACGAAGTGCATCTGGGAGCAGAGCAATATCTGCAACTCCTTACAAATAATAACTGGGAGATTACAAAAGTAGAACAATTGGAAGTTAGTGGTGATGATGGAACCGGACTATTAATAACTTCTGATACGGATAATGATATAGTCGCAGGCAGAAGTAATGCGGATAATATTATGTGGGATCAATCTGTTGTGGATTCGGATGATGATAAGATGGGATATAGCGTAATTAATCGAGGTTACAATTTCAGGTTGAAACTCCATCCCGGTAAGTGGAAAGAAGGTAAAAGTGGAACGATAAGAATTACATTTAAAAATGTGATGCGTGCAGGAAACCAAACGTCCTATACGGATTATCCGTTCTACACTACGATTGATTTAAAAATGGTATCGGAGAAAACATCCTATACAGATAGTGGAGAACCTCTTTTCTATCTTTACCCGCTTCGGTTCGACAAACGATTATACTATGATGAGAATAGAGCAAACGAGGGACTTAAGAAAGATATTACTGAGGCTGATAAAATATGTAAGGCTATAGGTGATGGATGGCGACTTCCCAATGCTAATGAATTGATATTGTCGTATGTTTATCGTGATGCTTTAGGGGGAGATGCAACCCAAGGTAGTGGTTATGCAGGACAAAATATGTTTGGATGGTATGCGGATCGGAATTGGTCTTCATCGGTCGATCCTATTGATTCAAATACGCGTTTTACAATGGACTTCTCAAGCGGTAGAACTACAACTAATTCTATTTGGGATTGGGATAAGCAATACTTTCGGTGTGTCAGAAATGGTGCCAGTAGTGGAGGTTATCCAAAAGTCTCGGGAGCTACTATTATTTCACGCGACAATAATGGAGGTGTGAAGTCTTCTATATTGCTTGCTTCAGGTGAATCTCCGGCTCAATATAATAAGGTGGCTCCGAAGTTTGAGGTTGATTTGGTGGATAAGGTAAATACCGGAATGGGTGCAAAGGCCGAATGTGAGGGGAGATCAGGCAATTGGCGATTACCTACTCAAAGGGAATTATTACTAATCTATGGTTTAGGTGGGATGAAAACCTCTTATAATGGTGATGGTTTTACTGTACCGACTTGGTCAGGTGGATTCGTGAAGGTTGATAATTGGCTATGGTCACAAACCGTTAGTGAATCCGGTAAGTTTTATGTAGTTGGTCCTAGTCCCAATGCTTCGGAAAATGGCCAACTCCAAACACAATCGTGGGATTATACAGATTCTGGTCTGTCTTGGGTTCATTATCGCTGTGTGAGGACTATAGACTAATTTATAAGAAAGGGGATAGTTTAGCTATCCCCTTTCTTATAATACATCAATAATATTCCTCTGTTTCTCAATAAACGCAATCCTCTGTGCCTCTCCACTTCCCGAAATCAGTGTGGAGTGCCTTTTCAAAGACTGTATCCAGTTTTTTTGTATCTGGCAGATTTGGGGACTTTGTGAGTCCATCGAATTGATAGAATACACTCTGAAAAGGCTGATCTGATAATCCTTCCTGCTAACATAACTGTATGTTGCTTCAAAATCAATGTTCGACAGGTAGATGTATAATTCATGTCCTTCGTTGAATTCACCTTTAATGGATAAGTGCTCCAGATCCGTGAGTAACTGTTGCAACTCATTTTTCAGGTACATGACATCCGATGTGGATATCAGGTTCAATCCGGCAAAGTACTTTATCTCTTTCACGACAGACTGAAAAACATTGCTGTCCCATACAAAGTAGGTTTTTCCTACCTTTCTGATGCTTTCACTCAGCTTTTTGTGAGCGTTGATGATCTTTTCAGGCACATGCATATCACTCAGAGAGTTAGGCGTTTTCATCTTCCCATTCTGATAGATCCACCGGCAAATACGGAATTTGGAAAGATATTCATAAGATGAGTAGAGGGTGAAAGGAATGGTGTTGGTGGCGGAATATGTCTCACTGTTTTCATCTCCGTTTACAAGCTGGAATATACGCAGATAGCGTTCTACAATCTCATAGTAACTTTCCATCAAGTTGGGTGAATGCAGCAGATTCAAATCAAAAGTGACCCGGTTGGATAAGTGGTTTCCAATAATCTGATCGATAGAGATACCCAGATTATGGGAAATGACGGCTATTTCATCAAAGGTGAATGCAACTTCTCCTCGCAGCCTGCGATAAACCGCTTCTTTTCCCATATATAATGTATCCGTCAGATAATTAGCTAAATTATGTCCCGGAGGAATTCTCTCTTTCATCTGATTAATCAACTCTTTTACAATATAATTCTTTGTCATAGCCTTCTTCTTTTTTATTAATAATCAATTATCATAGAACGTTTTGTGACTTATACAAATATAGAACTTGTATATGAAACTTCTATGTATGATTTCATGTGTGCAAGGCGGAGTTATTTTCTGTTTGAAAAGAATGCTAAGGGAAATAGCTGAAACGTGAAAAAAAATAGATAGTCGGTCTATTTGTTTTCAATATAGGATAAATATCTTTGGATATATTTCATTATTCGAAAGAAAGCACTACAATGTGCTGATGATTTCTCGCTGCTGCTTAAAGAACTGAATGCGTTGCATCTCGCCGCTTTCGGATATCAGGGTTGAGAATTTCTTTAATGATTGAATCCACTCCTTCAATCCGCGGAACATCTCGGGATCCTGTGTCGTAATGGAGTTGATGGAGTAGATGCGGATCAGGCTGAGTTGCGTGGAACTTGTCTCCAGATAACTATAGGTCGCTTCGAAGTTGATATTTGAAATATAGATTCTGACGTCGTTGCCTGCTTTGCTTTTCCCTCGGGCGGCCAGTGCTTCCATTTCATCTATCAATACGAACAATTCTTCCTTCAGGAGATTCTTGTCTTCATCCGTAATGAGGTGGATGCTGCAAAAGTATTGGATGTCCGTGACCAGGTGACTGAAAATCATATTGTCCCAGATGTAGTCTACGGAATGGATGCGGGATACCATTCGGGCATACTCCTTTTGTTTGTCTACCATATTCTGCGGAATATTCAATTCATCAAAATGCTTGCATCGGATGTTTTCATTCTGATACATCCATTTGAATAAGCGGAATTTGGAGAGCATGTCATAATTCAGAGAGAGAGTCTGGGGAATGATGTTGGAGGAGGTTCCTATTTCCGAGTTCTCATCTTCCTCGACTGCATGAAACAGTTCTACCTGCTTTTCTAACATGGAATAGTAGGTTTCGAGAGGCTTGTTGCTGCCCACTATATTCATGTCGAATACAGCATTGTCCTGGAAACTTACGCCTATCATCTTATCCAGTGATATACCCAGTTTTCTGGATATAATAGCGGCTTCGGTCAGTGTGAAAGGTACTTCACCCCGTAGCCGGCGGTATATAGCTTCTTTGCCTATATAAAGAATGTCCATTAAAGCATTGGCAAGATTGTCTTTAGATGGGAGTTTCTCTCTGACGGCATTTACTAATCCTGTGTTTAACTCGTTTGTTATCATAATCTTCTGTGTGAGTTAGAGATTTGTCTATTGTCTATTTAACACTTTTCGAGGGCTACTTGTTTCGGAAATCGTAACATTTCTTTTTAGAGATACCCCATTTCCGAAAAAAGTGCCGGATCTTGTTTACCTCGTCATATATAGAAAACCCGGATGCTTGATCTTTCTTGTTCTTGCCACAAATGTATATGCATTGTGATGTAATTTTGTAGTGCAGTTAAGAAGCTGTTATTACTAACTAATAAGGAATAGAATAAATGATGAAAGATAGAAAGAAAATGGCGGCTGAGCTACATCATAGGAAGCAGGAAGGAAATGGAACCTCGATGATTTTCGGAAGAAAGGTTCCTGTTATTAAGGAAGTGTACGATCCGTTGACGGGTTTGCGTAATGGCACGATTACTCCGAATGCTCCGGTCGTTATTACAGGTGAAAACCTGTGTCTATCTTCACTTGGAACTATTTACCTGGGTCTTTCTCCCGTCTCCGATAAGGGCACATTGATACATGTTAAAAGAGTGTTTAAGTATACCGACACAGAGGTGTTGGTGATCCTGCCTAATTTGGAGCCGGGAGAATACTCCCCGGTAATGATGATTCATACTGGTGATAAGGTAGATTTTACCTATACGTTGCCGGTATCGTGGAAGGTGCTTGATGAAAGGTATGTGAACCTTTTTGTAAGAAGAAGCTGTAGCGATTTAATTTGATATTCTTTAAGCTTGGAATAAAAACATAGAGATATTTGAACGTTGAATATGAAAAAAACGTATCTTTTGAAGGTGAACAAGTGACATATAGTATTGTGTATATGTCCTCCTTCCTCTTTTTATCTTGTGAATGCGGAGTACTTTAGGTGGCTCCGCATTCTTTTTAGGTTCTGATTCGTACAGAAGTGAAACTCGTTACGCTTTATTCCGGACAAAAAGTAACCGGAATGATTCTTTTAGTGACAGAGGCTTTTCCGAAAATATCCGAAATAGATTCCGGATGCATAATATGCAGCGTGATTATATACTATTTACACCAAACATAAGATTTTAGTTTGGATTTTCCAAATTGCTTTGTTTTTAAACATTGTCCCCATACTTTGTTATTTCTACTAAAGTAACTACCTTTGTACCGTTAAAATATTGATAGCATTAGCTATTGTTTTGAGGACTAAGAAAACGACCAAATTTCAAAGACAACCTCAAAGAACATTAGTTAGTGCCTGCGCCTTGGCGTGGGCATTACTCTTGTTGTGGTTGTCGGGTGCTTGGTCGTACCTCTTAGTCAGACAAGGTAAGTCCACGCCTTTTGCGTGTTAAAATAATAGGTATGCTATTACATTATTCACCTATAAATACACGTAAAATGGAGAAATTACTTTTAGCCTTGTGTTTGTTATTTGTAAGCTGTGGCAATAACAAGAAAACAGAATCGACCACACAAGAAACTCCGCAATCTGTTACTGAAACAAAAACAGCGAAAGAACCCAAAACATTAGTTGCTGGTGATGAAATTACACTTCCAAGTAGCAAAGGAGGTGAAGTTAAGTTCCTTTTCAAAGAAGTAAATACCATTAAGCTATCGGACGGAACATATAACCTTGTTCTGAAAGTTCAAATCAAAAACAATTTAACCCAAAAACTTCTTATCAGTGATATTTCTTGGAAACTAACAGATACCGATATGATAGAAGTTGAAGAATCTGGGGTATATGATTCTGAATTTGAAATGTTCAAGCCCGCAATGTTTTTCTTCACTACCGTAGATGCCGGTTTCGGAAAAGTGGAAGAAGTAGGCTACAAGGTAAACAAAGGAACTTACTACCTTAGTATATTGGGATATACTTCTGCAAAGATTGAAATACGGGATTAAGATTCCGTATTTTTATTTTGCTCCCATTCTTTTGCAGCACGTTTTACTTCCTCAGTGGGAACATTTAGACAGTCATCTATGATTGTATCAAATGCTTCCTCTGTCATTTTTAAGTTATAGACAAAAGACTCGAAATCATCCAAAGAGAATCCTCTCGGTTCCAATATAGAACGAACAGTCGGTCTGTCATATACATTTCCATGATAAAGTTGAATAGAATCTTTATCTTTTGTATAAACAGAATAGACCTCTTTCTTTTCAGTTTCCTCTATACTAATAGGAGTAAAACCTTTCTGAGATAAATAGTACTCTAACATATTTCGTGATACTGGATATGTGCTACCACAAATTTTTGGCATCCGGAAGTCCGACATTTACTTCTATAACTTTAGGTTCGACAATCTTTGCTTCATATAACTGTTCAGTTAGACTGATAGCTTCTTCATTTGCAAAGATAGGAGGTTTAGCTGAATTTTCAGATACTTCCCAACCATAAAGTTTCAAATTATCATATCGTACCCTGTGGCATAACTCATGGCATAAATGTTCCTTGGTAACATTTATCACCTCATTCTCTGATGTTCTATTATTAACATACCAACTTAGTTCTGGGCAATAGCCACAATACTTATCACCCTCCTTGAAGATTACAAGTTTTACCGAAACTGTTTCCATAAAAATTAAGTGTTATGTGCCAGTTATTTTTCTATAACTAACACGGATTTGATTCTTATCAATAATTTTCCTGAACTTAATTTCCGGTGGATTGTTCCGGGTATTATATGTAAATTCAAACTCTGCACAATATTTAGAAAGGTGTTCCTTACTTGGTCTATGGTATGTTCCCATTATTGACCGTTTCAAATGCGACCACGCACCCTCAATAGTATTTGTGTGTACTTTACCACGAACATATTCTTTACGTCCATGATTTACTACATCGTGTACATAGTCCGAGCATAGTTTAGTATATGCCCACCATTCATCGCTATTTATATGGGTTCCTTTCTTAATTCGTTTGTGGATGATTGGCTCTAAGGTTTTGCGTTTTGCATTTGGTACGGGTGTAATGGATAAACGTCCACCACGTTGTACAGCCCCAAATACGGGAGTTTTATTCTCAGAACCACGACCACGTTTTCCCTTTTTCTTTCCACCAACATACGTTTCATCTACCTCGACTGTACCACGTAGCTGGTTATCGGAATTACGATGTTCCATTGCATACCTTATTTTATGCAGCAGATACCACGCACTTTTCTGGGTTACACCGATAGTCTTTGATAACTCAATAGAACTAATCCCTTTCTTGGAAAGAGCTATTAAATAAGAAGTAAGAAACCATTTCTGTAATGGTATGTTTGAATTTTCATACATTGTACCCGTTTTCACCGAAAACTGCTTTTTACAATGTGCACACTTGAAAGTTTTACCGTTCTTATACCGATAAATCTTCTGTGCGTTTCCGCAATGTGGGCAAGTGGGGGTGTCTCCCCACCTGCGTTTTTCAAGATACTTCCTGCAAGATTCCTCATCGGGAAACTGTTTAAAGAAGTAGAATAAATTAGCATTGTTTGCACTCATTTTCACCGATTTTTGATTTAAGTTATACATAATCAGTGAAAAATCCAAAGATTTCCAGAAGTTTATTTGTTGTTATTTTTGTTGAGATAACGATTAAAACACACTATTAATGCGGTAAAAACTACACTTTAAAATAATTATATTGGTAATCCTTCAAAAGTGTAAGTGGTAGATTTTTCTCCTAAATTTGTTGTTTTAGGAGTTAATCAATAGCTTGGGTTAGGATTGTATATAATTGCGATATGCAGAATATACATCCATGTTTTTTGCATAAAACAAGCTGTATATGCAATATGTATGCAAGAAACTATACTTCTTTCACAAAGGAACTATGGATGGGACGCGAACAATCTATAGATGGGACATGAATAATCTATATATCTGATGCGAACTATCTATAGATGGGAGACGAACGGTCTATATATGGAAGACAGACCATCTGTTTTTAGCTTACAGACCGTCTGTTTTTCTTTTATTAGAGTTGTATGTATTTCTGTATTGCACTGTCAGCCAGTGAAATGCCGATATTCGTTCGTTTCTTTTTGTTCTTCCCTGCAACGGGACGGAAATATGGCATTCTCGTTATGCATAAAAAGCAAAGTGTCAAAATGAAACTATTGAGTAGGTAGAATAATATAAATTCACCGATAGAATAGTTTATAATTAGTTACGGGCTACAGGCACGAATGATAGGTGCCTTGTAGCCCGTAATTAATAGTATGGACGCGTCAGGTGGTTGAGACTGCTTAATGGGAATCCTTAAAGATAGACTTTGCGATACCCATTTCCAGTCCGCGCAGTTCTGCCAGTCCGCGCAGGCGGCCGATGCAGGAGTATCCCGGATTGGTTTTCTTCTTCAGGTCGTCCACCATCTGGTGCCCGTGGTCGGGACGCATGGGGATGGATACTTGTCTCTTCTGTTGCAGTTCGAGGAAAGCTTTCATGACGTGATACATATCCACATCACCTTCCAGGTGGTTGGCTTCGTAGAAGTTGCCTTCTGCGTCACGCTGTGTACTGCGGAAGTGGACGAAGTTGATACGGTCACCGAATTGCTTCATCATGCCTTCCAGGTCGTTGGAGCTGCTTACACCGAGCGAACCGGTGCAAAGACAAAGTCCGTTGCTCTTGTTGGGAACGGCATCTATCAGTGCCTGGAAATCGGCAGCGCTGCTCATAATGCGCGGCAGGCCGAGGATGGAGCAGGGGGGATCATCCGGATGGATAACCAGCTCTACACCGGCTTCGTCGGCAACCGGAGTGATTTCCTGCAAGAAGTAAATCAAGTTGGCACGCAGCTTTTCAGGTGTGATGTCTTTGTAGCGGTCGAGTTCCTGCTGGAATTGCTCCAGTGTGAAGCTCTCTTCCGAACCGGGCAGTCCGGCAATCATGTTGCGGATGAGCAGTTGCTTGTCGGCATCCGTCATTTGCTCAAAACGAGCTTTGGCCTTGGCCTTCTCTTCGTCGGTGTAGTCGTTTTCGGCACCGGGACGCTTCAGCAGTAAGAGAGCGAAGGCGAGAAAAGCGGCACGTTCGAAACGCAGGGCGCGGCTGCCGTCGGGCAGTTCGTAAGCGAGGTCGGTACGCGTCCAGTCCAGTACAGGCATGAAGTTGTAGGTCACGATGTTCACGCCACACTTACCGAGATTACGCAAGCTTTCTTTATAATTATCGATGTATTTCTGGAAATCTCCTGTCTGAGTCTTGATATGCTCGTGTACAGGCACGCTTTCTACTACTGACCAGCGCAGACCGACAGCTTCGATCATTTCTTTGCGCTTCATGATTTCTTCTACAGTCCACACTTCACCGTTCGGGATGTGGTGCAGGGCGTTCACGATACCGGTTGCTCCGGCTTGTTTGATGTCCCACAGGCTGACGGGATCATTAGGACCGTACCAGCGCCAGGTTTGTTCACATAATATCATAATGAATGGGTTTATGAGTTAGTATTAGATAGAGAAGGCGTCAAAACCACCGTCTACTACCGACAGGGCACCTGTCACGAAGGAGGAAGCATCACTGATGAGGTAGTGAATGGTTCCGAACAATTCTTCCGGTTCAGCAAAGCGTCCGCATGGGGTGTGGGCGATGATAGTCTTTGCACGGTCCGTATAAGATCCG
>ULKR01011635.1_pt1 | contig 22747 bp, 19 predicted proteins | sample 1951181 | NCBI WGS metagenome assembly ULKR01 (sample SAMEA4835503, study PRJEB28245) | human gut metagenome | biome: gut microbiome; material: fecal sample | place: Denmark | collected 2008 | reverse complement strand
TTTCACTAATTGTCATCCAATAATAGTGTCGGGATTTAATAGAAAAGTCATTTTCATTCATTATCTTAGGTATATTGATAAATTCTACTTCGTACAGTCTATGGTTATACACTCTGTTTTCGTTATGGCTTACAGAATATTTTTCCTGTACTCTGGATGATATATATTTGCATTTAATTTCTTTTTTGGGTATACCTAAGTCATTTGATAAATTACTGATGATAAAGGCTTCATTGTCTTTATCTGCGGTTTTTAAATTGGGAAACAGCTTACAGTCCCATCTTTCATCATAATATGTAAGATATTTTGTTTTTATGCCGGGGGCACTGTTTTTGATTATAATTAATGAATGATTATGCTGTATCATGTCCAATCCTTCTATATCTCTCAATAAGTCTATGTGAGTGTAATTATTGTTCCCTACTAATTAAAATTTTCATAACCCCTCCGGATAATAGTGTTGAAACACATGATATATAATTATAAATGATGAAAATGATATGGCAATAAAAATATAAATAGAAAACAAGAAGGAATGCTATTACAAATTATAATAACATTCCTGAATAATCATATCATCTCCAAAAACCTCTCATGAATCCGTGTATCATCATCAAGCTCCGGATGGAAAGCCAGCCCAATCTGGTTCTTATACTGCACACCGACAATTTTGCCGTCATACTCGGCGAGCACATGTACATCATTTTTGGCGGAGTCATCAATAGCTTCCACGTAAGGAGCCCTGATAAATGTCATGGTAAAGTCGAAGCTATTGTCAAACCTTGCTGTGACCTCGAAGCTTCCGAGCTGTCTGCCGTAGGCATTTCTTTTAACAGTAACAGGCAAAGTGCCGAAATATACGTTGTCATCGTTGCTGATATGTGAAGCTAAAAGGATAAGACCGGCGCAGGTTGCAAGCACCGGAAGTCCGTTTGCGATTCTGCCCTTAAGCTCATCAAACATATCAAGCTCACGTAGCAGCTTGCCCTGGACAGTGCTCTCACCGCCCGGCAGCACGAGTCCGTCTATATCACAGATATCTGATTTTTTGCGCAGCTCAACACACTCACAGCCTAAAGATTCAAGCATGCGCTTGTGCTCAATAAACGCTCCCTGAACAGCTAAAACACCAATCTTAAGTCCTGATTTCATTTTATTTGCCTCTTTCTTCCATGATGATTTTAATCTCGCTCTCGTTGATTCCGACCATAGCCTCACCGAGATCCTCAGAAAGCTCTGCGATGAGCTTTGCATCAGTAAAGTTTGTCACAGCTTTTACGATAGCGGCAGCTCTCTTGGCAGGATCGCCTGACTTGAAGATACCTGAACCGACGAACACACCCTCAGCACCGAGCTGCATCATAAGAGCCGCATCAGCCGGAGTAGCCACACCGCCTGCCGCAAAGTTTACAACCGGAAGCTTGCCGTTGTCATGAACGAATTTGACCAGCTCGAAAGGCACCTGAAGATTTTTAGTTGCCTCGAAAAGCTCGTCCTCACGCATGGAAGTAAGCTTAGCAATCTCAGAATTCATCTTTCTCATATGTCTGACAGCCTGCACGATATCACCTGTACCGGGCTCACCCTTTGTACGGATCATGGAAGCTCCCTCGTTGATACGGCGGAGTGCCTCACCGAGATCTCTTGCACCACATACGAAAGGCACCTTGAAATCTCTCTTGTTGATATGGTACACATCATCAGCAGGTGAAAGCACCTCAGACTCATCAATGTAGTCAATCTCGATAGCCTCAAGTATCTGAGCCTCCACGAAGTGACCGATACGGCACTTTGCCATGACGGGGATGCTGACAGCCTCCTGAATGCCCTTAATCATCTTAGGATCGCTCATTCTCGAAACACCGCCTGCGGCTCTGATATCAGCAGGGATTCTCTCAAGCGCCATAACAGCACATGCACCGGCTGCCTCGGCAATCCTGGCCTGCTCCGGAGTCGTAACATCCATGATGACACCGCCCTTGAGCATCTGCGCAAGACCTTTGTTGAGTTCGTATTGAGTATTCTTATTGTTTTCCATTTGTTAAATCTCCTTTTGTTTTTTTGTATTTGCTCACACTAGCCGTATATCATGGTTGCAATATTACGCCACATCTGGTAATATTAAAATATTCAAAATAAGGAAAATAAAAATGCCAGAAAGCGGTGAATCAAATGCTGACATACGACCTCACAAAAACAGACGGACCACTCTACAAATGCCTGTATGAGTGCATCAAAAACGATATATCACAGGGAAAATTAAGCTCCGGGGAGAAAATGCCATCAAAACGTACCCTCGCAAAGAATCTGGGGGTTAGTACCATTACGGTTGAAAATGCATATGACCAGTTGATAGGCGAGGGTTATATGTTTGCAAGACCAAAGAGGGGCTATTTCATAGCCGATGTGTCAGATATCAGGGTAATCAAGGCACCGGTGCAGAAGGAGCTTAGCATAAAGCTGCCGCCTGAGCAGGATGAAAGTATATTTGACTTCTCATCAAACAGGACAGACTCGGGAAACTTTCCGTTTTCCATATGGGCAAAGCTCATGCGAGAGACGATTTCCCTTAGGGAGCAGGAGCTTTTGTCGGTGTCGCCGTGTGGCGGAGTGAGAGAGCTTCGAGAAGCGATAGCAAGCCATCTGTCATCGTTTCGCGGTATGAATGTGGACCCGGACCAGATAATAGTCGGAGCGGGAACAGAGTATCTGTACGGACTGCTTGTGAAGCTTTTGGGTACGGACAAGGTATACTGCGTGGAGGATCCGGGCTATAAGAAAATCAGCCAGATATACGAGTGCAACAATGCAAAATGCCTGCCGGTGCAGATGGATGAGCAGGGCATCAGCGTGGAGCTTATAAAGAAAGCGAACGCGCAGATAGCACATATCAGCCCGACACACCATTTCCCGACAGGAATCACGATGCCTGTGAACCGCCGCTATGAGCTTTTGGCATGGGCCAACGAGAGCAGCGACAGATACATCATAGAGGATGATTATGACAGTGAGTTTCGCATGAACGGACACCCGATACCGCCCATCCTCTCGATAGATGCGTGTGAAAAGGTCATCTATATAAATACATTTTCAAAATCTCTCACATCCACCATCCGAATCAGCTACATGGTGCTGCCGGAGCATCTGGCAAATGAGTTTTACAGGAGGCTTTCATTTTACTCATGTACGGTATCCACCTTCGAGCAGTACACGCTGGCACGATTTATCAGCGAGGGCTATTTTGAAAAGCACATAAACAGGATGAGACTGCACTACGGCAGAAAGCGCCAGAGCGTGCTTTCGTCCATAAAAGGCTGCTTCACTGAAAAGGAATGCAGGGTAATAGAAAATGACTCCGGATTGCATTTTATCATACAGTTTGACACGAACCTTCCGGACAAAACAGTTGAAGAGCTACTATTGAAAAAAGGTATAAAGCTTCAGGCGATTACCCACTTCAATCTGAGTAAGCCAAAGGAAGACAGGCATCAGTTTATTATCAATTACTCAAATATTGATGCAGACAGGATAATGGAAAAGCTACTAATTATTAAAGATACAATACTTTAACCAGACAGTACTTTAATAAAGCCGACTATAAAGCATATAAATAGTGTATACAAATAGTGTATACAAATAATAAATACAAACAGTGCGAATAATTTATGTGTGTAAAAATTTGACATAGATTTTACATACATCTGATAGAGCATTTTACAAAGCATCCATATAATGTATTCTCGAAGACAAGAAATTTATTACATGTTGCAGGAGATACAAATGGAGAAAAAAATCAAAATTCAGGTTCGCGACCTGAATCTGTATTATGGCCAGAATCATGCACTGCATGGTGTCAATATGGACATAAAAGAAAACAGCGTGACAGCGCTGATCGGACCGTCAGGATGTGGTAAGTCTACATTTTTAAAGTGTATCAACAGAATGAATGATCTGGTTGACAACGTCAGAATCGAGGGAAGCATAGAGATAGATGGTGAGAATATATATGCACCATCAGTCGATACAACCGTACTTCGCAAAAAGGTCGGCATGGTTTTCCAGCAGCCAAATCCGTTCCCGATGAGCATATATGACAATATCGCATATGGCCCGAGAGTGCATGGCATCAAGGATAAAAAGATACTCGACCAGATAGTTGAGGAAAGTCTTCAGGGTGCTGCGATATTCAATGAAGTTAAAGATAGATTAAAGAAATCTGCTATGGGACTTTCGGGTGGACAGCAGCAGAGACTGTGTATTGCGAGAGCGCTTGCCGTACAGCCGGAGGTGCTTTTGATGGATGAGCCAACATCAGCGCTTGACCCTATCTCTACTTCAAAGATAGAGGAGCTCATGGAGGATTTAAAGAAAAAGTACACAGTTGTAGTTGTAACACATAACATGCAGCAGGCAGTGCGTGTGTCAGACGATACAGCCTTCTTCCTTGTGGGAGATATGGTTGAGTTTGGTGACACAAAGACAATTTTCTCATATCCACAGGACAAGAGAACAGAGGATTACATCACAGGGAGGTTTGGTTAATGAGATCGAAATTCGACGAGCAGCTTAAGAAGCTGAATGAAGAAATGATGCACATGGGAAGCATGATTGAGGAGTCAATCCAGAAAGCAATCGAGGCATTTATACATCAGGATGCCGATAGCGCCAAAGCCATCATGGAGGGCGATTCAGAGATAGACAGAGAGCAGAAAAAGATAGAGAGCCTGTGCTTTAATCTGCTCATGCAGCAGCAGCCTGTAGCAAGAGACCTTAGAACAATTTCTGCAGCGATGAAGATGGTTACTGATATGGAGCGTATAGGAGACCACGCAGCCGATATCAGCGAGATGACCATTTTGATGAGCAGTGACAAGCCATACAGGGTCAATATAGAGCATGTCAAAAGCATGGCTTCAGAGACAATGCTTATGCTTATCAGGGCAATCGAGGCATATGTCGAGAAGAACAATGACAAGGCTCACGTAGTGATGAAGCAGGATGATGTGGTTGATGAGCTTTTTGATAAGGTAAAGGCTGAGCTTATTGATTTCATCAGGGAGCATCCGGAGGATGGTGAGCAGGCAGAGGATCTTCTCATGGTTGCAAAATACTTCGAGCGTATCGGAGACCATGCGACAAATATTGCTGAGTGGGTTGAGTTTGCGCTTGATGACAAGGTTCGCAAATCATGATTTAATTATCATACACAAATGAAAGGTATACATCGAATTGCATGCAAGCATGCATCGATGATACCTTTTTACCCTTTAATCATGAAATTTATACAGACGATGGATTTTACATAAATTTTACATAAAACCATCGTCTGTTTTACATTAGTAATGTATAATCGAAAGTAAAAAGCAGGTAAAAATTTTACATAAGATTTTTTGAAATGGAGAAAGCTATGGCACTTATTTATATTGTAGAGGACGATGAGAGCATACGTGAGATAGAGACTATTGCTTTAAAAAACAGTAATTACATCGTCAGTGCATTTGAAAACGCAAAGGAATTTTACAAGAAGCTGGATGAGCTAGTACCGGACCTCATACTGCTTGATGTGATGCTTCCGGATGAGAGCGGCTACGATATCGTGAGAAAGCTCAGAAAACGTCCGGCCACCCAGGATATTCCTATTATAATGGTCACAGCCAAGACCACAGAGATGGATATGATAAAAGGGCTTGACGGAGGCGCAGATGATTACATCAAAAAGCCTTTCTCAATCATGGAGCTTATCACAAGAGTAAAGGCACTGCTCAGGAGAACAGCGAAGGAGGAGCCGAAGCTTTTAAAGCTGGATGATCTGGTGATTGACCATGAGCGCCATGTGGTTACAGTGAACAATGAGCCGGTTGACCTTACATACAAGGAGTACGAGCTTTTAAGGCTTCTGATGGGCAGTCAGGGCATAGTCATGACCAGGGAGGTCATCATGAGAAGCGTCTGGGATACTGACTTTGAGGGCGAGACACGTACAGTGGACATGCACATAAAGACACTCCGCCACAAGCTGGGTGACTATGGCAGCAGGATAAAGACAGTCAGAAATGTGGGCTATGTTATAGAATAATAGCTGTTATGATGATTTCTAATATACATAAGCGGAGCGTACAGCATGAAAAAGAAGATTAACTATTATCTGGTAGCAACAGCACTTTTTGTAGCAATTGCCACTATGGTTTCCATGACAGTAATCAACTATTACCTCTTTCAGAAGCAGGTAAAGGAAGATCTGCAGGTCATGGCAGAGACAATAGAAAGCACAGGAATACTAAAACAGGATATAAATGAAATCCCGCAGATTGACGTGGAGGGTATTCGTGTCACCTGGATTGACAAGGACGGCACAGTGCTGTATGACAATCAAAATGATGTGAAAAAACTTGAAAATCATGGCGATAGACCGGAAGTTGAATCAGCATTTGATAAAGGTACGGGAGACAGCGTGAGAACATCAGCCACCATGAACAGCAATACCTTCTATCATGCCATAAAGCTCAATGATGGAACGGTACTGCGTGTCTCTATTGCAGCAAGAAGTATCTGGAACATGTTTGCAAGCAGTATACCTGCCATGCTTATAGTGACGGTTATCATATTAGGAATATGTGTGGTTCTCGCCAAGAGCCTGACCAGAAAGCTCATGAAGCCAATCGAGACACTCGCAGGCAACCTTGAGCAGGCCTCTGTCATCCAGAAAAAGACAGAGTACAAGGAGCTCGTGCCGTTCATGAATGCGATAAGGATACAGCATGAGGGCGTGCTTGCCGCGGCAAAGAGCAGACAGGACTTCACAGCCAATGTGTCACACGAGCTAAAGACTCCGCTCACAGCCATCTCCGGCTATGCAGAGCTCATAGAAAACGGCATGGTCGAAAAGGAGCAGCAGATTCATTTTGCCACTGAAATCAGAAGAAATGCACAGCGCCTGCTTTCCTTGATCAATGATATCATAAAGCTCTCGGAGCTTGATTCCAGCGAGGCACAGCAGGGATTTGAACAGCTTGATCTGTACTGTCTGGTCAAGGACTGCATGGAAAATCTACAGGTGAATGCCGAGCAGAGAAAAGTAGCACTCAATTTTGACGGCACTGACTGTATGGTACGAGGCAACAGGCAGCTTCTCACGGAGCTCGTTGAGAATCTCTGCCAGAATGCTATCCGCTACAACAATGAGGGCGGCACCGTAAATGTGACGGTACATAAGCTCGGTGGCAAGACAGTTCTCACGGTCGAGGACAACGGCATAGGCATCCCAAAGGACCAGCAGGAGCGCGTCTTTGAGCGCTTCTACAGAGTGGACAAGAGCCGCTCGAAGGAGACCGGCGGCACAGGCCTTGGGCTTGCGATAGTAAAGCATATAGTGGAGCTGCATGATGCAGGGCTGACGCTCGACAGCGAGGTGGGACGTGGCACAACAATAAAGGTGGAGTTTTAGCTCCGCCTTTTTGCATGCAGGGCGGGACGTAAGCACACAAGCTCTTGCAAAATCGTGGCGCAGTGTTTATAATCATATGTTAGCAGTGAAAACAAGGCAAAACCAGGAGGAACAGCCATGTATCAGGAAATATCAAAATTACTTATGTACGGAGATTTATCTCAGGACGAGATACTTTATAAATTGGGCCAGCTCTTTGAGCAGTTTGAGGTGGGCGAGTACAACAAGACAGAGCTTGTGCGCGACATCAATACACAGGTCAAGAGAATCCTAAAGGTAGCGACAGACTATGGCTTTGATGACAACCTGTGGCACAACTATCTCACTTTCTTCCTTATGATGAGTGAGAATCCGTTTTCCATCACCTGTGAGAAGGTCGGAGCCAGCGATGGCAGCGTAAATGGGCTTGTGGCAAACGATTTCAGGATTTTTAAGAAGCTTTTCGATTATGATTTCAAGCCAATCGAGTCAGCACTCGGAATAGACTGCTTCACACAGATCAGCAATTATAAGGCCATTGTGAAAAAGGACCTTATGTACAATCACAATGTCAGCGAGAAGGTAAGGGCACTGAGCAAGAAGCTTGAGGCAGCTAAGGACGAGCAGGAGTTCTTTGATGTGGTAACAGGCTTTTACAAGGCATACGGAGTCGGCATGTTTGGTCTCAACAAGGCATTCAGGATTGAGGAGCATCTGGACGGTGGCTTCTCCTTCATGCCAATCAACAATATGGATGCGGTCATGCTCGATGACCTGATCGGCTATGAAATCCAGAAGAAAAAGCTCACAGACAATACAGAAGCGTTTGTACAGGGCAAAAAGGCCAACAATGTGCTGCTTTTCGGAGACAGCGGAACCGGAAAATCAACAAGCATCAAGGCCATTGTCAATCAGTATTATGATGACGGACTGCGCATGATTGAGATATACAAGCATCAGTTTAAATATCTGTCAAAAATTATCGCAGCAATCAAAAACAGAAACTACAGATTTATCATATATATGGATGACCTCTCATTCGAGGAGCACGAGATTGAGTACAAGTTCCTAAAGGCAGTTATCGAGGGCGGCGTGGAGACAAAGCCTGACAACATACTGATTTATGCAACCTCTAACCGCCGTCACCTGATCAAGGAGACATGGAATGACCGTAATGACCAGGACAACAGCAACGACAAGCATCACTCAGATACGGTTGAGGAGAAGCTGTCACTTGTAAACCGTTTTGGTGTGACGATCAGCTACTCAAAGCCATCGCAGAAGGAGTTCTTCAATATAGTAACAGAGCTTGCGAGAAAGAGCGGCTGCACACTTTCAGACGAGGAGCTGTGCAGGGAGGCAAACAAGTGGGAACTCAGCCACGGTGGCATTTCGGGACGTACTGCAACACAGTTTGTCAACTACATTATGGCTAACAATTAAGCAGCAGGCATAAGCATGAAAGGATAGTATATGCTCTACCAGATAAGTAATGGCGCTGTCGCATTTGGCGACGACGTCATTTTGCATAGTATAGATTTTGAAATCAGAAACACAGAAAAGATAGCGATAGTCGGCAGAAACGGCTGTGGCAAGACAACACTTTTAAAGCTCATTTCAGGCGAGGTTGAGATGGAAAAGCTCGACAGCGATGAGAGCGCATTTATTGCAAAGGCAGGAAACCCGGAGATAGGGTATCTGAAGCAGATTGCGTTTGATGATCCTGATGTGACACTCGAGCAGGAGGTGCGCAAATGCTTCGTGAAAATGGACGAGCGAAAGGCAGAGCTTGCGCGCGCGGCGGCAGAGCTCGAGCATGATTATTCCGATGAAAAGGTAGCCAGATATACCGCGATGGAGGAGGCCTTCAAGGATGATGGCGGCTACTATTATGAGAAGGAATATGAGGTCATGATCCGCAAGTTCGGCTTCTCTGACGACGAGCGTAAAAAGCCAATCCGTGATTTTTCCGGAGGTCAGCAGACAAAGATAGCATTCATAAAGCTGCTTTTGTCAAAGCCTGACATACTGCTTTTGGACGAGCCGACCAACCACCTCGATGTCACGACGATTGAGTGGCTTGAGGGCTATCTGAAGTCGTACCCGAAGGCAGTGGTTGTCGTATCCCATGACCGTATGTTTCTCGACAATGTGGTAGATGTGGTATACGAGATAGAGTACGGCACAGCAAGGCGCTATCCGGGCAATTATACCAATTTTATCGCCCGCAAAAAGGAAAACTACGACAAGCAGATGAAGGATCACATCGCCCAGCAGAAGGAGATAGAGCGTTTGCAGCGTATTGTTACGCGCTTCAAGGGCAAGCCGACCAAGACATCCATGGCGCAGTCAAAGCAGAAGGCTATCGAACGCATGGTGATTATCGAGGCACCGGACAAGTACGACAACAAGACCTTCCATGCCAATTTCCAGCCCGAAAAGGAGACCGGAAACGATGTGCTTTATACATCAGAGCTTGCAATCGGCTATGACCATCCGCTCTCCGTAGTGTCGCTTGATTTGAAAAGAGGCGAAAAGCTTGGCATACTCGGCGGAAACGGACTTGGAAAATCGACATTTTTAAAGACTATCGTGGGTAAGATCCCTGCACTTTCAGGCGAGTACCGCTTTGGAACCAACGTGCAGATAGGATATTTCGACCAGCAGATGGCCATGTATACAAGCAACAAGACTGTGCTCGATGATTTCTGGGATGAGTATCCGAATCTTACAGAAACCGAGGCCAGAAATGCACTCGGAGCCTTCCTTTTTTCAGGGGAGGACGTGTTCAAGAACGTAAATATGCTCTCCGGAGGAGAAAAGGTCAGACTGGCGCTTTGTAAGATTTTAAAGACCAGACCGAACGTGCTCGTGCTCGATGAGCCAACTAACCATATGGATATCGTAGGCAAGGAAACGCTGGAGAGCATGCTTAAGGACTACAAGGGCACACTGATTTTTGTATCACACGACAGATATTTTGTGAAAAAGGTAGCCACACAGCTGCTTGTGTTCGAGGATGGTACGACCAATCTCTATCAGTTTGGCTATGAGCAGTATCAGGAAAAGCTCGACAGGGAGGCTTCGGAGAGCAAAAATGTATACAGAGGCAATGCGATATTTGGCGGCGCGATAAGCCAGAACGGCGGCAGTCAGACAGGCAGTGATGCAAACCTGAGCACGTCACAAACCGCTGCAGCAGGTAATGTGGGCGAAAGCACCAATGCAAATAGCGCAGCCCAGGCAGGCGGTATGGCTGTCTCATCAACCGGCAAGGCATACTACAACCCTGGCAAGGAGCGCTCAAAGATACAAAAAAAGGTCAAAAAGGCTGAGGAGGACCTGGCGGTCAAGGAAGCAAAGCTCGATGAGCTCAAGGCCGAGCTCATGAAGCCGGAGTATCAGTCAAGCTACTCAAAGCTCACGGAAATCCAGAACGAAATAGACGCTCTCGAGGAAGAAATCCTTATAGATATGGAGGCGTGGGAGGAGCTTTCCTCTCAGCTTGAGGCGCTTGGGTAGTGTATAAAAAATCATCTGACTTGATGTTTTTTATCTTGATGAAATCCTTAATTATAGCGAAATCAAGTGATTTCGCGTTGGATCATAAATAAAATCTTGATTTTTTATATAAAATGCATAAAAATGATTGATGAAAAAGAAATTTATGGTATAATATTTACATGATACAGACAACGTATCAAATAAACGATAAAGGGGTTGGACATCATGAGAATAACAATTTCAGGAAGAAACATCGAATTAACAGAGGGGCTTAAGCAGGCAGTAGAGGAGAAGCTGTCAAAGCTGGAGAAGTTTTTTAAACCGGACACAGACGTATACGTTACACTCAGCGTAGAAAAGGATAGACAGAAAATTGAGGTTACTATCCCGGCAAAGGGACATGTTATCCGTTCAGAGCAGGTCAGCAGCGATATGTACGTATCAATTGACCTGGTAGAGGAAGTAATCGAGAGACAGCTTCGCAAATACAGAACCAAGATTTCCGCAAAGAAGTATGCACCGGCGATATTCCAGGATGATTTCGTGGAGGCAGACGATGCAGAGGACGAGGAAATCAAGATTGTCCGTACCAAGAGATTTGGTATGAAACCTATGTATCCTGAGGATGCATGCATCCAGATGGAGCTCTCAGGACACGATTTCTTCGTATTCAGAAATGCAGAGAATGACGAAGTAAATGTAGTCTACAAGAGAAAAGGAAATACATACGGACTTATCGAACCGGAATGTTAGACTCTTATTTTTCATCATAATTTAACCTTTTTTTCATCGAAAACCGGCAGCCGTTGGCTGCTGGTTTTTTATATTAACCATTTATATAAAATTTATAGTAAATTATCTTGAAAATAGAACAAATATTCGATATAATTATTATAGGTGCTACCACACGTAGACGTGTAGATGGCGGTTCGCTTTTTGCGGGGAGTCTATAGCTCCGTTTACATAGATATGCTCTCATTCGAGAAATCTGATGGAAGGAGGACTTCGCTTATGCTTACAGTCGATACCTTGATTGCAGTGCTCAGTCTCTGTTTAACCTCATTTGGTCTTGGATATGCGATTGGTTCCAATGGCAGTAAGACCACAAAAAAATAACCGCCCCAGCCTGGAAACTGAACGGTTATTTTAACTAAGTAAATGATCAGGCGAACCGTTGTTATAGGTAGCACCTTTTTGTTATCTATATTTTAACATTCATTTCTAATCATGTCAAAATTATTTTTAAATAAATTTTGGATTAAATTTAAAAAAAATGAAATAATTAGAACAAAAACCTCAAAATATAGTACAAATTTATCATTACAAAAATTCTGAGCTAAAAAGAGCAATATTAAACAAAAACCAGCAAAAATAAACTCAACACCATGTCGTATTTTGTCGAAAACTGCTAATCACCTATCAATATTAAAAATTCTAATAGAAATCTTCAAAATATCAGCACGTAACGCGCCTAGAATATTGATATATTATATGGAAAAATGAACCCACCAACAAAAACAAAGAGAAAATTTTCGTAAAAAACGAAAAAATTTCAAAAGAAAGATAAAAAAGAAGTTCTATGAAAAATATAGTTGATGGAGGGGAACAAATATTTGAGAACAATGTACTATGAACAGAAAGGACTTATTAACCTCGATGATATCGTAGATATATTTATTGAGGTGGGAAATATACACAATTACCTTGAAAATGCAGCCTTGCGGATTTTGCTTTTTGGCAATCCTGACCTGAATTTTTATCAGTGCCGATTATTAGTATTGAAGTACGGAGAATCACTTTCACAGGATGATTTGCACGGGCGGATGGTATTTATGAGAATGATACAGCTGCTGGAAGTTAACACAGTTTAAAATAAGATGAGAATTTCTTTTTTGACCGGGCAACCGGTCTTTCTTTTTTGCACAAATGGTGTTATAATTTTGGAAAAATTATGTTGATTACTCATAGCTTTAAAAAAGAAGCATTGCATTGTGTTTAATTAAGCCAAAGCATGATAATTCAATCAAAGAAAAGAGGACAAAAATGAACATCGTAGTACTTGCCGGAGGGCTCAGCACAGAGAGAGATGTTTCCTTCAAGACAGGAAGCATGGTAGCTAAGGCACTCAAAGAGAACGGCCACAAAGTTATATTATTGGATGTATTTATGGGATATAGTGACAGGGAGGAGGACCTGACAGGTATATTTGACCGCGCGGACGAGATAAGCGTGCAGGTCAGCGATATTCCGACAGAGGCACCTGACATCGCAAAGGTAAAGGCTTCCAGAAAGGACCAGTCACCTTGCTTCTTCGGACCAAATGTCATCAAAATGTGTCAGATGGCGGACATTGTTTTCATGGCTCTCCACGGAGAAAACGGAGAGAACGGAAAGATACAGGCAGCATTTGACCTCTTCGGTGTCAAATATACAGGCAGCGATTATTTAAGCTCAGCAATCGCCATGAACAAGGAGACATCAAAGCAGTTCTTCCTTGCAAACGGTATCCCTACTCCAAAGGGTATTTCCATGACAAGAGCGACCAGACAGGACGATATCACAAAGCTTGACCTGACACTTCCATGCGTGGTAAAACCATGCTGCGGTGGTTCAAGCATCGGTGTCACTATTGTTAGGGATGCGGCAGAGTTCAAGGCGGCACTTGACGATGCCTTCAAGTGGGAAAATGAGCTGGTTATCGAGGAATTTGTACAGGGCAGGGAGTTCTCTGTCGGCGTTATCGAGGGCAAGGCTCTTCCTATTATAGAGATTGCACCGAAGGAGGGCTTCTACGATTATAAGAATAAATACAAGGCGGGCAGTACAGTAGAGACATGTCCGGCCGAGCTTCCTGAGCAGGTGACAAAGGATATGCAGCACTATGCAGAGGAGGTTGCGCGCGTTATCGGGCTTGACACATATTCACGCTCAGACTTTTTGCTCAATGACAAAAATGAGATGTTCTGCCTCGAGGCAAACACACTGCCGGGCATGACTCCGACCAGTCTTCTGCCACAGGAGGCTGCGGTTATCGGTATGAGCTTTAATCAGCTCTGTGAGCATCTGATTGACATATCTTTGAAAAAATATGAGGTGTAGCATGTCGGATAAGTACATGAAGAATCTTACATTTGCAAATATCGCAAAGGCTTGCGATGGCACATACATAGGCGATGAGACACTGCTTGATACGACAATCACCGGCGCAGTCATAGACAGCAGACAGGTGAAGGAGGGCTATCTTTTTATCCCGATAAAGGGAGAAAGGGTGGACGGACACAAATTCATTCCGACTGTGTTTGAGCAGGGGGCGGCAATTGTGCTCTCTGAGCATGAGCTGACGGATCCGGCAGGCCCATATGTGCTTGTTGAATCAACCACCGATGCCATGAAAAAGCTAGCGGCATTTTACAGAAAAAGCCTTGATATCAAGGTGGTGGGTATCACCGGAAGTGTCGGCAAGACCAGCACAAAGGAGATGATATCATCAGTTCTTGAGCAGAAATACAGCGTCCACAAGACCGCAGGCAATTTCAACAACGAGATAGGCCTGCCACTCACCATTTTCGGAATCAGGGAAAGCCATCAGGTAGCGGTGCTTGAGATGGGCATATCTGATTTTGGCGAGATGCACAGACTTTCTACTATGTCTTGCCCGGATGTCATGGTCATTACCAATATCGGCTACTGCCATCTGGAGTTTTTGGGCGACAGGGATGGTGTGCTTAAAGCAAAGACAGAGTGCTTTGAGCATATGATGCCGGATGCGGTCGCAGTGCTGAATGCAGATGACGATAAGCTGGCCACAGTGCAGACGGTAAATGGAAAGCCTGCCATATACTATGGCAAGAAATCAGCTTCAGGCGTTCATAAATCAGTATATACCACAAATATTGAAAACCTGGGCTTCGACGGCATGAAGGCTCATTTTGTCACTCCGGAGGGTGAGTTTGATGCACACATCCACATCCCGGGTGAGCACAATGTATACAATGCCATGGCGGCAGCAGCTGTCGGATTGCAGCTTGGCCTCACAATAGCTGAGATAAAGTCAGGAATCGAGAAAGCAGAGACAATCGCAGGGCGTACCAATTTCATCAAAACACACGGCATGACAGTGATAGATGACTGCTACAATGCAAATCCTGTATCCATGAAATCCTCTATCGAGGTGCTTTCACATGCAAAGGGCAGGACAATAGCAGTGCTTGGCGACATGGGCGAGCTTGGAAGCGATGAGAAAAAGCTGCACCATGAGGTAGGCGAAGCAGTTGGAGAGAATCATATCCATACACTTTTTGCCGCAGGAGAGCTTGCAAAGGAATATGCAGCCGGAGCCGCAGAGAAATCGTCCGATGTAGACATCCACTATTTCGAGGATAGGGAAACCATGACACAGGAGCTTCTTTCATATGTGAAGGAGGGCGACACCATACTGGTGAAGGCATCGCACTTCATGGAGTTTCCGAAGGTAGTCGAGGCTCTGAGTAAGTAAAATCAGGTAAAATCAATCTGATAGAAATTAATTCGATATTTAATTATTGCGAGGAATGGATATTCTCCAAGCCTCATAATATTATAAAAGAAAGAGAGAAAAATAATGGCACAGAATCCAATCGTAACAATCACAATGGAAAACGGCGATGTAATCAAGGCGGAGCTTTATCCGGAAATCGCACCAAACACAGTAAACAACTTTATCAGCTTAATTAATCATAACTTCTATGACGGAGTATGCTTCCACCGCGTAATCAAGGACTTCATGCTCCAGGGCGGAGATCCTGACGGAAACGGCACAGGCGGCCCAGGCTATGAAATCAAGGGCGAGTTCACACACAACGGCTTCAAAAATGATTTAAAGCACACAGCCGGTGTACTTTCAATGGCACGTACCATGATACCTGATTCAGCAGGCAGTCAGTTCTTCATCATGCATCAGGATGCACCACATCTCGACGGTGAGTATGCGGCATTCGGTAAGGTAATCGAGGGCATGGATGTGGTAAACAAGATCGCAGAGGTGCGCACAGACTACATGGACAAACCACTTGAGGCTCAGGTCATGAAGACAGTTACAGTTGAGACCTTCGGAGTGGACTATCCGGAGCCGGAGACAGTTTAATGATAATAATTATTGATGAGGCAAGCGCAAAACTTGCCTCTTTTTACTATCATGATGAGATATTCAAGCTGCAGTGGAGAAGTGTGGCAGGCAAGGCATCTATGTCAGAAGAGCTGCAAGAAAAACTGTATGGTGCACTACTGGGAAAATTGCTGGATGAGTTGCAGAAGAAACTGCTAGATGAGCAGCAGAATAATTTGTGTGTGTATGAAATAGAAAATAATTCAGGATATACAGAATCTGCAGATAACACCATGAAAGCTAATATGGGAAATCTAAGAATCCCGAAAGTTCCCGCCAACTACATCTGGATAGTATCAAACAGGCAGCAGAAGCAAATAGCTGACTCACTCGGCATAGCATCAGTAGGAGAACCGCAGTGCGGCACGCGCTATGCAGTCGAGAGCCTTGCAGAGCTTGATATTGAGTATCTGGAGCGGGTGCGCAGGCGGTATAATCACATCCCGTGGGACATCGGCGAGACAGACAGGTGTCTGATACGTGAGCTGTCCCTGTCAGACCTTCCTGCACTCTATGAGCTCTATGACAAGCCCGGCATGACAGACTTTGTGGAACCGCTTTACGACTACGAGACAGAGCTTGAATACCAGAAAGCATATATAGAGAACATGTATGGCTTTTACGAGTATGGTATGTGGCTTGTATTTTCCAAGGAAACAGGGAAGCTGATAGGCAGGGCAGGGCTTGAGCATGATGAACTGGGCTATATGATAGCGCCGGAATTATGGAACCAAGGCTATGCCACGGAGGTATGCCGCTTCATCATAGACTACGCGCGCGAAAACACAGACTTTGAAGAGCTTTACTGCCGGATAGACGAGAGAAATACGGCATCGGTGCGCCTTGCCAAAAAGCTTGGATTTACAAATAGCGGGCATATGGATGATGATATAAACGCTTCTATATATAGAAAAAACATAAAAAACAATGAAAAACATTGAAAAATATGCAATTAGGCAATAAAATATAAACATAGTTTAACGATTTGGAGGACGAAAAAATGAAGAAATATGCATATGGAGTAGATATAGGTGGAACAACTGTAAAGATGGGCTTTTTCGAGACAACAGGAAAGCTTGTCGATACATGGGAGATTCCTACACGCACAGAGAATTCCGGCGAGCTCATCCTGCCTGATATCGCAGCATCCATCAAGGAGAATAACGAGAAGCATGGTATCGAGATGGGTGACATCGAGGGTATAGGCATGGGAGTGCCGGGACCTGTAAAGGATGACGGAACAGTATTAAGATGTGTCAACCTCGGCTGGGGCGTGTTCAACGTGGCACAGTCACTCTCAGTACTGTGCGGCGGCATCAAGGTAAAGGCCGGAAACGATGCCAACGTAGCTGCACTCGGTGAGATGTGGCAGGGTGGCGGAAAGGGTCATCAGGATGTAGTCATGATCACACTCGGCACAGGTGTAGGCGGAGGAATCATCCGCGATGGCAGAATCGTAGCCGGAGTAAACGGAGCAGGCGGAGAGATAGGACATATGCCTATGGTAGATGATGAGTCAGAGTGCTGTGGCTGCGGCAAGAAGGGCTGCTTAGAGCAGTATGCATCAGCAAACGGACTTGTAAGAGTGGCAGAGAGATATATTGCAGCACACAGGGATGTGGCAACAAAGCTTGATTTAAATGCAGGCTTCACAGCCAAGGATGTATGCGATGCGGCAAAGGCAGGAGATGCAGCGGGCATTGCGGCAGTAGAGCAGTCTATGAAGCTTCTCGGCAAGGCAATGGCAGCAGTAGCATGCGTTATGGACCCTGAGGTATTTGTTGTAGGCGGAGGCCTTTCAAAGGCGGGCAGCATCATCATCGATACAGCAGCAAAGTACTATAAAGAATATGCTTTCCATGCAAGCCGCGAGACAGAGATCAAGCTTGCCACACTCGGCAACTCAGCAGGCATGTATGGCGGAGTAAAGATGGTTATCGGCTAACAACATAAGATTGCAATTTTTAAAGAAATAAAATATAATGGCTACTAAAGATACACTACAATCGAGGTGAGACTATTGGCAGATTACTCAACAGAAGAATTAGAAAAAATAGCGGACAAATTTCGCTCAGACACAAGCGGCATAAGGGGAACAAAAGATTTTACGAGCCCAGAGGAGCTTTATGATGAGCTGAAAAAGGAAATCAAAAAGTATCATCCGTCGGATGACACGAGCCTTGTGGACAAAGCCTACAGGGTAGCTTATGATGCCCATAAGGGTCAGGCACGTAAGTCAGGAGAGCCTTATATCATACATCCGCTGTGTGTTGCCATAGTACTCGCCGAGCTCGAGCTGGATAAGGAAACAATTGCAGCAGGACTGCTCCATGATGTGCTGGAGGACACCATCATGACCATGGATGAGATGCGTGCGGAGTTTGGAGACGATGTCGCACATCTGGTGGATGGTGTCACGAAGTTAAAGCACCTGCATCTGACAGACAGCACCAAGGATCCGAAGGATAAGAATGCGGACAGGCTTGAGATGCAGGCTGAGAATCTGCGTAAGATGTTTCTCGCCATGGCAAAGGATATCAGGGTCATCCTCATAAAGCTGGCAGACAGACTGCACAATATGCGTACACTCAAGTACCAGTCCAAGGAGGCGCAGCAGCGTATCGCCAGAGAGACACAGGATATCTACTGCCCTATCGCACAGCGACTTGGTATCAGCAAGATAAAGATAGAGCTCGAGGATCTTTGTATGAAGTACCTCTATCCGGATGCATATTACGATCTGGTAGAGAAGGTAGCACTAAGAAAGACAGAGCGCGACACCTACATCCAGGGTCTGGTAAACGATGTCAAGAAGTATGTTTCGGATGCCGGCATCAAGGCAGAGATATACGGCAGGGCAAAGCATTTCTTCAGTATATATAAGAAGATGGTCAATCAGGACAAGACTATAGACCAGATATATGACCTCTTTGCCATCAGGATTCTGGTGGATACCATACCGGACTGCTACGCAGTGCTAGGTATCATACATGAGAAGTATAAGCCTATACCGGGCCGTTTCAAGGACTATATTGCCATGCCGAAGCAGAACATGTACCAGTCGCTTCACACGACACTCATAGGCCCGAGCGGACAGCCGTTTGAGATACAGATACGTACCTATGAGATGCATCGTACAGCTGAGTACGGTATCGCAGCACACTGGAAGTATAAGGAAGCAAACAACGGCAATGCCACTACCACCACTGTCACAGAGGAGGAGAAGCTCAGCTGGCTGCGCCAGATACTCGAGTGGCAGCAGGATATGTCGGATAATAAGGAGTTTATGACTTTATTAAAGAGTGATTTAAATTTATTCTCCGACAATGTATTTGCATTCACACCGTCCGGCGATGTAAAGAACCTGCCAAAGGGTTCCACACCTATAGACTTTGCCTACAGCATACACTCTGCGGTCGGCAACAAGATGGTCGGTGCCAAGGTAAACGGCAAGCTGGTGCCGATAGACTATGTCATCAAAAACGGTGACCAGATAGAGATAATCACCTCACAGAACTCCAAGGGACCAAGCCGTGACTGGCTCAAGGTCGTAAAGAGCACACAGGCCAAGAACAAGATCAACCAGTGGTTCAGAAGTGAGCTCAAGGAGGAGAATATACAGCACGGCAAGGATCTGATAGCAGCCTATGCCAAGGCAAAGGGCATCAACTTTGCAGAGATAAACAAGCCTGAGTATCAGGAGAAAATACGCCGCAAATATGGCTTCCACGACTGGAACTCATGCCTTGCAACCGTCGGCCACGGCGGACTCAAGGAGAGCCAGATAGTCAACAGGATGTACGACGAATACAAGAAGGATCATGTGGTGCCTGTGACAGATGCAGATGTGCTTGGCAGCATCGCAGAAAAGCAGCAGACGGCAGCAGGCACACAGCCTGAGCACAAGTCAAAGAGCGGTATTGTGGTACACGGACTCTATGACGTGGCTGTGCACTTCTCGAAGTGTTGCAATCCTGTTCCGGGAGATGAAATCGTGGGCTTTGTCACAAGAGGCCGAGGCATCTCAATCCATAGGACAGACTGCGTGAATATCATCAATCTGTCCAAGATAGAAAAGGACAGGCTCATAGAAGCAGAGTGGCAGGATACAGCCCTCATGGACAACGGTGCTGAGTATCAGGCAGACCTAAAGATATTCTGTCATGATAGGCCGGGACTGCTCGTAGATATCACAAAGATATTTACCGAGAAGGAAATCAATATCAGTGGTATCCAGTCCAAGACCAGCAAGCAGGGCATCGCTACAATCGAGGTATTTTTCAATATCAGAGGCAGGGACCAGATAAAGGTTCTCGTGGAGAAGCTCAGACAGATAGAAAGTGTAATAGACGTAGAGAGGACCACCGGCTAAATCCCGGTGGTTCTTGCGTGAAGCATAACATATAACAGACAAGGAGTACACTCATATGGTAAATATGAAGATAGACCACTTCGTAGTGGGACCGGTGCAGACCAACTGCTACTTTGTCACCAATATAAAGACAAAGGAAATGATAATAATAGACCCGGGCGCGTGTGCAGATCAGCTCGCCAAAAAGGTGGACGAGTCAGGCGCAAAGCCAGTAGCAATACTGCTCACACACGGACACTTTGATCATGCCACGGATGCAAAGCCGCTCGCAGACCGCTACGGCATCAAAATATATATCCATGAGGCAGACAAAGCCACACTCGATGACCCGCAGCTTAATGTCAGCTACATGATGGGGCAGTCAAAGACCTTTTATGCGGATGTATTTTTGAAGGATAAGCAGGAAATTGATATTGCGGGCTTTCACATAGTAGTGCTTCACACACCGGGGCATACACCGGGTGGCTGCTGCTATTATTTCCCGTATGAGGACGTGATCTTTACAGGAGACTCACTGTTTTGCGGCTCAATCGGACGTACGGATTTCAAGGGCGGCAGCATGTCAGACCTCGTGCGCACAGTGAAGGAAAAAATCATGACACTGCCTGAGCATACAGAGGTGTACCCGGGCCACAACGACACAACAACCATAGAAAACGAGAGGATGTATAACCCTTACTTATGATAGTAGTAGTATTTAATAAACCGGATTTTGAATATGATGTGCACTCACTGCTCAAAGAGTTTTTCCCACAGGAGGACGTGCAGATGTACTATAGCTGCCCACCTGATGAGGTGGAGGGGAAAAACTTAGCCTGCACACATCACGAGATGACAGATGATGGCGTAAAGGAATTTGCGGATGCCTCACAGGTATTTAAGATAGACTATGTGGGCGATGAAATTGCAGTGGAGTGGACGGTGAATAGAGCCGGAAAAAGAATCTGCACAAAAATATCCGTAGACAGTGCAGACCGCAAAGAAACCAAAAACCGCCTCAAGCTCGCCCTGTATTCCATGATAGAAAAGGGCACAGGAAAGAGCCTTCCGTGGGGCACACTATCAGGCATCAGACCGACCAAGATAGCCATGAAGTGCATAGAGGACGGCATGAGCGATAAGGAAACCTACGACTATCTTAAGAAAACCTACCTCGCAAGCGATGAGAAAATCGACCTCTCAATAGGCATAGCAAAGCGCGAGAAGGCACTGCTCGATAAGGTGGACTATGACAACGGCTACAGCCTGTACATAGGCATACCCTTCTGCCCGAGCACCTGTGCATACTGCTCGTTTACGTCATACCCGCTGGGTGTGTGGAAAAACCGCGTAGACGATTACCTCGATGCACTCGAGAAGGAGATAGACTACACGGCACAGAAATTCTACCACAAAAAGCTAAACTCCATCTACATAGGAGGCGGCACACCGACCACACTAAGCCCTGCGCAGCTTGACAGGCTTATCAGAAAAATCAAATGCAGCTTTGATTTAAAGGACTGCCTGGAATTTACCGTGGAGGCAGGCAGACCGGACTCCATCACGAGAGAAAAGCTCCTGGCACTGAAGAAAAACGGCATCAGCCGTATATCAGTAAATCCGCAGACCATGAAGCAGCAGACTCTCGATATAATAGGAAGACACCACACGGTAGACGATACGATAAATAGCTTCAAGCTCGCGCGTGAGCTGGGCTTTGACAACATAAACATGGACCTCATCATGGGACTTCCCGAGGAGACACTCGATGATGTAAGGCACACAATGGAGCTGGTGAAGGAGATGGCACCTGACAACGTCACCATCCATTCACTCGCAGTAAAGCGAGCTGCAAGACTCACCATCTTCAAGGACCGCTACAGAGATATGCAGATGGTCAACACCCAGGAGCATATGGATCTCTGCGCAGCCTACTGTAAGCAGATGGGGCTTGAGCCATACTACCTCTACAGGCAGAAGGGCATGGCAGGCAACATGGAGAACGTGGGCTATGCAGCAAAGGGCAAGGCCGGCGTATACAACATACTGATAATGGAGGAAAAGCAAACGATTGTGGCCTGCGGAGCAGGGGCAAGCACCAAGCGCGTCTGGCCCGTACCGAATCCGGATGGCACACACCGCATCGACAGATGCGAGAATGTCAAGGATGTAGGGCAGTATATCGCAAGGATTGATGAGATGATAGAGAGGAAGCAGAGGCTGTTTGAGGAAAAATAAGCAGTATGATATATAATAATGTATAATATTGGTGCTGTAATACCATAGTGATTAGCGAATGTGTCAAAAATTATAAAGAAAACCTAAT